>Ga0209935_1002081_pt1 | contig 26554 bp, 34 predicted proteins | sample ThiBio_1000_plan_2_FD_183958 | JGI IMG/M metagenome (GOLD analysis project Ga0209935, IMG submission 183958) | Wastewater bioreactor microbial communities from Cape Town, South Africa - Thiocy_cont_1000_plan (SPAdes) | ecosystem: Engineered > Bioreactor > Thiocyanate-remediating >...
GCATCAACCAATGAGTCGTCGTCGTTCACGACAATCATGCATCCAACACATCCGATTCCAATCCGATCAACCCGAGACATCAATGACCGGATGCGATGGACGTGATGCATGTGATGGATGTGATGGATGGAGCGAGAGTGACGATACCACTGCTGGAACGTCGATAATGCAGGGCTCGAAAGTATGGTTGTCCGGCAGACCGTACACTTTGGCGTTCACTTTGCGGCGAAGCAAGCTCTGGTCAGTGATCTGCCGGTCTTGGGCTGTATCGGCGCGACGTACGTTCAGAGGAGCAGAGGTTGGCGTACTCCTGCTGCATTGCAGCGTCGATTGCGTGGCGGTCTTCGATCTTGAGCTTGATCTTGTTCGACACCGAGCGCACCTTGCCCAAACCGACCTCAGCGGCTCGTGCAGGCGCGTACTGGTGCATCGATGCGAGTCAGCACCTGGTGAGCTCTCCTGCGGTACCGAGTTGCTCGTACCGTCACGACGGCCAGCGCCCCGAGCATAGCCACCTGCGCCACGTAGCCTCCTACGGCGCCGGCGACGCCGCCCACCAAGCGCAAGCCGTGTCTGTGCGAGAGCGAGCTCGTCGTTTCGTGAGTTTGGGATGAGCGAGCAAGAACGCGGCGCAGCACGACGCGTACTCGGTACGCTCATTGGCACGCGGTACTGCGGGCGTCGATGTGAGCTTCTCGACGCCGCGGAAGCCCAGATCGAGTGGAACGCACGCGAGCGAGCCAACCACGGCGCCGACACTGCCGCCGATCGAGACAGCCGAGCGACTGGCGGTGGCGCGCGCGGGCGTCGCAGGCTGCTCGGCTGCCTCTTCCTCCTCCTCGGCGTCTCGCAAGTTGTGCACGACTTCGCCGATACAGTGCGGGTCTGCGGCATGGCGCAAGTAGCGCAGGTAGCAGCGGCGCACGCGGGAGCCACACGACGCCATCGGTTGAGCGAGCGAGAGAGAGCGAGATTGCGCCAGAGAGCGAAGAGCGGAACAGCAAACGAGATGAGTACCCCGGCTTTGGGATATAAGGGCTCCCGAGAGCTTGTTGGTGCTTTTTAGGCCGCGGGTCCGAGCCTAGAGGCTTTACGACAGGAGTGGTGGCGCCGAGCCCGGATTGCGCTACGGTTCGTCGTTATCCTCCTCTCTCTTGGCCTCTGCAGCTCGCTCAGTGCTTGCTCGCCCTCTCTGCGTCCCCACCTGTGCCGTGTGCGTGTGCGTGTGTCCCGCATTGCTCTTTGCCCCTCGCCGCCTCGCCGTGTGGTCGTCGTTCGAGAGAGCCCTCTCCTCCTCCCACCACCATGTCGGACAAGGACAAGCTCAAGAAGCGACAGTCGATGTCGCGTATGTACTCGGGCTCGGTCGAGAAGCGCGACAAGAAGAAGGCCGCTGCCGAGGACGATGACGACAGTGTCGCGCCCGAGGAGCGTCTGGTGATGCCGGCGCGCGTCGGTTACGAGGACATGACGCAGATGGACGACATGACGCTCGACGGTGTGCTCAAGAACCTGCAGGACCGCTATGCGGCCGACTTGATCTACGTACGTGCGTGAGCGTCGCATCGTGCCACCACTCGGCAACAACGGCTTCCGTTACTCGCGCTCGTGCTCGCTATGCGCACACCTCGTGCACGCTGCACTTGCTCGCCGTGCTCACCTTGCGTGCCTGGTGCGTGGCTTGCGTGTGTTTAGACCTACACGTCGTCGATTCTCGTCGCCATCAACCCGTTCAAGCGCCTGCCGATCTACGACAAGCGCTACGTGCGCGCGTACAAGGGCAAGCGTATTGGCCTCGCGCCGCCGCACATCTTTGCCATTGCCGAGTCGGCCTTCAACGCCATGGTGGAGCACAAGCAAAACCAATCGGTGCTGGTCAGGTGCGTCGAGCGTGTAGCGAGAACGATAGCACGCGGCGTGCTTGTGCGTTTATTGTTGTGTTGGCTGTGTGCGAGTGTCGGTTAGAGTTTGGTTTGAATATTGCGCTATCTCGTTCGTCTCGTTCTATCTCGCTTACTTGCCTCGTCCTCCTTTGTTGTGTTGGTCTCTCGACTTGGCAGTGGTGAGTCGGGTGCCGGAAAGACCGAGTCGACCAAGTTGATTCTGCAGTTCCTCTCGGCGCGTACCGACCGCACGTCGCCGATCGAGACCATGGTGCTCGAGTCGATTCCGGTGCTGGAGGCGCTCGGTAACGCCAAGACCAGCCGTAACGACAACTCGTCGCGCTTCGGAAAGTTCATCGAGATCCAGTTCGACGAGGACCACTACATTATCGGCTCGCGCATCATTCCGTACCTGCTCGAGAAGTCGCGCATCATCTCGCCGCACGAGGGAGAGCGCAACTACCACATCTTTTACGAGATGACGCAGGGCATGTCGCCCGAGGAGAAGGAGAAGTACCACCTCACGAAGGCGCTCGACTACCGCTACCTCAACTGCACGACCGCCGTCGCCATCAAGGGCCTCGACGAGACCGAGGAGTTGACGGCGTACAAGCGAGCGTTGCGTCTCTTCGAGGTGTCGGAGGAGGTCGAGGAGGATCTCTTCAGGATTCTCGCGTCGGTCTTGCACCTCGGCAACACGACCTACAAGGGTCAAGGAGAGGGTTCGCAACTCGAGAACCCCAAGGCTGGTATGTCCTTCTCTCTCTCTCCGTGTCTCTCGTATCTTCTCTCTCGCATGTGATTGACTGATGGAATTTTTCGTGTCAATAGAGCAACATCTCAAGTGGGCTGCGGAATTGTTGAGCCTCGAATTTGCGGCTCTCCAGTTTGCGTTGACGCACAAGGAGATCAAGATGCGCTCGGAGGTGATTCAGAAGCCTCTGACGGCCGAGCAGGCGCGCGACCAGACGGACGCGTTCGCCAAGTACCTGTACTCGACGCTGTTCGACTGGATGGTGAACAAGCTCAACGTGTGCACGTGCAGCGAGTCGTTCAAGCTCTTCATCGGTGTGCTGGACATCTTTGGCTTCGAGAAGTTCGAGCTCAACAGCCTCGAGCAATTCCTTATCAACCTCGCGAACGAGAAGCTGCAGCAGTTCTTCAACCACCACATCTTTAAGCTCGAGCAAAAGATCTACGAGGAGGAGAAGATCGACTGGACCGTGATCGAGTTCAAGGACAACCAAGAGTGCCTGGACCTGATCGAGAAGCGCCGTCCGCCGGGCGTGCTTGCGATCCTCGACGAGGAGACCAAGTTCCCGAAGGCGACCGACGAGACGCTGATCGAGAAGATGCACTCGAACTTTGACAAGAAGCACGAGTACTACGACAAGCCGCGCATGCAGAAGCGCCACTTTGGCATCAAGCACTACGCCGGCCTCGTGGTGTACGACGTCAAGGACTGGCGAGACAAGAACAAGGACGAGGTGCCCGAGCACCTCGAGCGCCTCATCAAGAACTCGACCAACCAGTTCCTGGCGCTGCTCTACACCGACACCAACGCCGGCGACGCCGCCAACAAGCTCACGGTCGGTGCGCAGTTCAAGGACCAACTGACGGCGCTCATGGCGCTGCTCACCACCACCGAGCCGTACTTTATCCGTTGCGTCAAGCCCAACATGCTCAAGGTGGCCGACAACTTTGACGAGCAGCTCATTCACGACCAGTTGCTGTACGCTGGAATGCTCGAGACCATTCGTATTCGTCGAATGGGTTATCCAGTGCGTTATGCATTGGGTGACTTTTGGAAGCGTTACAAGGTATTTATCTCAATCAATCAATTAATCTCAATCAATCAATCAATCTCAATCTCACTCACTCACTTATTGTTTAGGTAATCTGCCCTGAGGTTACCTTGTCTCGTGGTGATATGGAAGGTACCTTGAATACGTTGATTCGTGCCTTGGGCCTCGATATTCCCAAGGACACGCAGATCGGCAAGACCAAGGTGTTCCTCAAGCAAGACGTTGCGAACCTCCTCGAGGACCGCCGCAACGTGGCTCTCACGTCGACCATCATCCGACTGCAGATCTGGTGGCGCATGGCGGCACTTCGCAGCAAGTTTGTCGACAAGCGCAAGAACGCACTGGTGCTGCAGGCGTGGTGGCGCATGGGCTTCCTGCGCAAGCGCTTCGTGACGCAGCACAACAAGGCCATCGTGGCCGAGTCGTGGTGGCGCATGGTGGTGGCGATGCGCGAGCGCAAGCGCCTGCTCGAGAAGAAGCGCAAGGAGGACGAGGAGCGCCGCAAGAAGATGAGCGCCAAGGCGATCGCCGAGGAGGAGGCGGCCAACAAGCTCACGGCCGAGGAGAAGGAGAAGCTGCGCGCCATCGCGGCCGGCGAGCTCTCGATCACCGACGAGGCCATCGAGGCCGAGCTCAAGAAGGCCAAGCCCGAGAAGGAGGACAAGAAGAAGAAGATGAAGCGCGTCAAGTCGATCATGATGAAGAAGGGCCAGCAGGTCGAGGTGCCGATCAACGTCGACGGCAAGCTCACGATCGGCCTCGGCTGGAAGGGCGGCCAGTGGGACATGGACGCCTCGTGCCTGTTGTTCCGCTTCCGCGAGCACAAGGACGACGTCTACTACTACAAGCCGCGCTCCAAGGAGGGCGCCGTCACGCATCGCTCGGGCTACATGGGCTTCCTGCGCATCAAGCAGGACGGCGAGGAGGGCGACGTCGAGCAGCTCGACGTCAATCTCTCCAAGATCCTGCCCAAGACCAACACGCTCATCTTCGTCGTCACGGTCTTCTCGCCCGAGTTCAACTTTTCGCGCATCCAGAACCCGTACGTGCGCCTCATCGACGCCTCGACCAACCAGGAGTTCTGCCGCTACAACATTGAGCAGTCGGGCGACGAGACCGCCAAGATCATGTGCAAGCTCTACCGCTTCGGCTTCTCCAAGTGGCGCCTCAAGGCCATCGGCGAGCCGGCCGACGGTCGTCTCTACAAGCACATGATCAACCAGGTGCAGCCGTTCCTCACCGAGGAGCCGCCCAAGCGCCGCTTCAAGGTCAAGGTCCACCGCGGCAAGTTGAAGGACGCTCGCGCCACCTACATGGGCGAGGAGTCCACGGCGCTCAACACCTTTTGCGAGATCCGCTTCGACACCGACAAGGCAAAGACGCGCGTCGTCAAAAAGTCGCTCCAGCCGCAGTGGAAGACCGCCCGCGACATTGCCGGCCACGGCGACATCCTCGAGATCAACGTCAAGCACCACGTGCGCTTCGGCAAGGAGGTCTTCTTGGCGCGCTGCCTCATTCCGCTCGAGAGCGGCATCAACGTGCAGGACCAGTGGTTCAAGCTCGAGCAGCAGGACAAGGGCAAGGGACGCGGCCAGAACTCCGTCTCCGGCGACGTCAAGCTCTCCATCCAAGAGACGACGCCCGGTGTCACGCTCAAGGCGCCTGGCGCCGCGCCCACCTTGACCCTCAACGAGGCCGGAGGTGAGGCCGGTGAGGTCTTGAACGCCACCTCGCCCGTCGAGGAGAAGCGCAAGAAGAAGCCTGCCGCTGGTGCTGCTGCTCCTGCTGGTGACAAGAAGAAGAAGTAAGCTACTACTCCATCTTGTTCAGCCAGCCAGCCTATCAATCGCTATCTCTCCCACACTCTCTCTCGCTCCCGCCAAGGGTGCATTGCCGAACACACACGCAATGGTCTCGTTCTCGCTCTCGTTGTTGTGTTGTGTGTTCTCTTCCCCACGTGTTCTCTCGTTGTTGTGAATGTGTGCTGTAGCCGTCTCCTCTATCAATCACTCTCATCCTCCCTCAATCTTGCTCTATCACCATCACCATCATCCACATTCATCACCCCTCTTCCCTTCTCTCCCACCCCTCATATCTTGTTCAACAGTAGTAATAAACTCACTCCTCCCAATCATATCCCAAATTCGTTCGAACCATTCATTCATTCTTCTATCGTGCCGCTGCTGCTGCTGCTCGTCGTGGATGCTGGCTGCGTCGCGAGCACCAGCACTCCTGCTGCTTGCAACGCCCGCGCAATCTCCACGCGGTCGACGTCGCTTTCGCACGGAATGTCGCGCACACGGAACGGCTGGTGGTCCGAGCGCAGCACCCACTCGAGCACCTCGGCGTCCTCGGCCGGGAACGACACGAACTGCCGCGGCACCTCCTGATAGACGCGCGTGTTGCGTGTGTTGTGGTACACGACCGCCATGTCGTCCTCGATCACCAGCCGCGCCACTCCGATCATGCGCACTTGCGACGCCACCGTGAGCACGGGCAGCGCTGTCGCCGCGCTCTGCGCCTTCTTCTTCTTGTCCTTGAGCTTCTGCCGCCGCTTGGCGGTCGCCGACTTGCTGCCACCTGCGCCGCCGCCGCCGCCGCCGCCGCCTTGTTGCTCGTCGTGCTCGGCCTCTTGCAGCTCGCCGCCTTCGAGTCCGTTCAACGGCAGCGGCGGACGGTGCTCGATCTCGATCGGCGGCAGCGAGTCGCGAATCATCTCGATCGCCATCGCATCCGCTGCCTTGTCGACCTCCAAGTACTTGGCCAGGCGAACAATCAATGTGCGCAAGTGCTCTTGGAACACCTGCGCAGTGTTCGTGTGTGTGTGCATATGTCAGTTGAGTGCGAGTGAGGCGGCTATGCGTGCGGCACACGCACCTCTCGGCGCTCATCGTCCAGGTCGCTGTTCATCAGGCCCGTATAGTCGAAGAACCTCCGCGGCAGCGCCTTGCGGAACTCAATGTCGTGCACGAACGCAGTATCCAGCGTGTCGACCATGGCCTTGTCGAGAAAGTCGCGCCACGTCCATCGCTGCATGGTCGAGATCGTGGCATGCATCGAGTCGCAGCCCGGCACGGCGGCCGCCTGATGGATGACGCCTCGCGGAAAGTACATAAAGTCGCCCTGCAGCAGCACCAGGTCATGCGACGGCTCTCCAGGCAGCTCGTCTTGCTCGAGGTTGCCTGTACCACGAACCGATGAGTCGAGCGAGCGAGCGAGCGAGCGAGCCGACACGCGGGCATCGCGTGCTGGTTCGTACCGCTCGAGTAGCGAGGCAGCGCCTCCGACTTGCGCGGCTCGTACAGGCGCCAGTGCTTCTTGCCCTCGATTTGCATCACGAACACATCGACGTCATCAAAGTGAGGTGCGAAGCCTTGCGAATCCGCTGGCGTGAGGTAGATGTTGCTGCCCACCACGCAGCCGAAGAACCTGCGTGATAGTGATCGTGAGCGGGAGCGGGATACTCACCATAGAGCAGCAGCGATCGTGCGTACTCTTGCAACGTGGCGCACAGCTTCCACATTGGATGGCAGAACTCTTGCGGATGCAAGACACGCAAGGTCGCCTGTCGCTTCTGGAACAGATGGCGCGCCTCCTTGACCGTCACGGGCTTCTCGGCCTGTCGAGTGGCGTCAACCAACCAACCAGCCTCGGTCAATCTCCACTCGCAGCACCAACTCTCTCTCTCACCTTCGTACACGAACACGCTCGCGCGTACGTACATCGGGATTGAGAATGATGCGCTGGCCGTCGACATACGCCGCCACGTCGATGTTGGTGCCGTACTTCATCTTGCCCTGCTCGATGGCGTTGTACAGCATCTTGGACGAGAACCAGCCCTTGTAGTACGTCGCGTTCTGCCGATGGATCACGAGCGGCTTCTTCTGCCAGTAATCGCGATAGAACTCCTCGATCGTGATCGGCGCAATCAACCATGCGAACATGCTCTCGGCCGTCTGCGCTCCTAACAGTTGACCCGAGGCTCGAGGGTCTCGCTCGAGCTTCTCCCATTCAATGTCGTCCAGCTCGACCACGTCGTCCTCGTCGTCGTCGTCGTCGTCGTCATCGTCATCGTCGCCATCGTCATCCTCGTCGTCCTCCTCATAGACGATCTCCTCGTCCTTGGCATCCTCGTACTCGTCAGCAGCGTCGTCACCATCCTCAGAGATGATCTCTTCGACTAGCTCGACATTGCCTTCGAGCTCCTCATCGACCTCGACCTCGACATCATCGTCGTCGTCGTCGTCGTCCGACCCATCGTCGTGCAGCTCCTCGATGACAACCTGCTCGTCCTCGTGCTCGTCCTCGTCGTCGTCCTCACTCGCAGGCTCCACATGCTTCGGCAGACACTTGCGCTTCACGGTCGCCTCGTTAGCCTGATCCACACGCGATCCTTCGTTCGGGCGCTTCTTACCCATGTTGATGCAGATGATGCAGCAGCAGCGAGGCAACGAGCGAATGAACCAACACCGACCCAACCAGCGCCACGTCATCATCGATCCCATCCAGCAATCCCTCCCTCGATTGTGTGTGAGTCTACTCTACGAGCACCAGGTTTGCATGGCCGTATCAAAATCGAAGGGGTTTACTCGTCAATACAGGAGAGCCATGCATCTCCATGCAGCATCAATATCTATCTACAATATCTTGGCTCGCTCGCTCGCTCGCTCAGTGACAGCAGTTGCATTCGAACGGGCATGCGTCAGTGTCTGCGCGCCTCACACCAAGGTCAGCATCGATCTCCATCACGTACCCGCACGCACGCACACGGATTGCACGTACCGCCACCGCTGCCGAGTTGCAGCTCGTCGTAGTGGTAGATGTTGTAGCCCTCCTCGGTCTTCTTGCGCGATGCGGCCGAGTTGCCACGCGTGTCGAAGAACTCGTCGTCGCCCAGCGTCGTCTGCAGCAGCAGCAGCACTCGGCGATCAACTCGAGCTCCCCGTATCGTTGATCGATTGATTGATCGGTGTGTTGTACGCACCTTCTTGGGAGCGGCGCGCTTCTTGGCGCTGAACAAGGCTGCCAGCTCAGCGTCCTCGTCGGATGCGGATGCTGGTGTAGTCGATGAAGTGCTGCTGGAGCTCGTGGTGCTTGTGGCAGTAGCTGCCTTGCGAGGACGCTTGGTTGATGGTGCGGTGGAAGTGTCCTGTTGTAGTGGGGTCGATGGGTCCTTGCGCTTGCCGAGGTTCTTGGCGGCCTTGGCGCTCGAGAACAGGTCGTCAATTTCGTCTGCTGCTGTTGGAGGAGCTGGAGGAGGACCTGCCTTCTTGTGTTGCTTCTTGGTGGTCTCGGTGGAAGTCGAGGTCGTTGATTTAGTGGCAGAAGGAGGAAGAGGAGGTTTGGATGATGACGGTGATGGTGCTGGTGTGGGCTTGGTGGTCGTTGGTCGGTGCGCCATGATGTTGCTGAGGTGAGGGAGCGATGATGATGATTATGATGTCGATGTCGATGTCGTTTGCTTGCTGTCGCGCTGCTGTAAGGATGGCTGCTGCCGCTCGGTCGACCACCATGCTGACTCGAGCAACTACGATGCTCTCACTCTCACAATGGCCCGTACGATTGATTCGACCACACATTCTCACGACAACGAGATCGAGCTCGTTGCAGGTCTCCACGTGGCGCCGCAGTGTGCTCGCCATGTCGACGACTCGATGCGTCGCATCAGGCTGCTCGCGACCCGCGAGGATGACGCTGCTGCCCGCTTCGCTACCGATGCGTGCCAAGGATAACAAAGCCAAGGGCGGCAAGGGCGGCAAGGATACCGAGAGCGCTGGTGGTTCGACGGGAGCCACGCTGGACTCGAAGGCCATCGAGAGCAAGATGGACCAATCGCTCGTGTCCTATCAAGAGACGCTGGCATCGGTGCAGCCACTGCGTGCTACGCCTGGTGCGTGATACGATATCGATGGCGATGGCAATCACGATGATGGGCACTCGCTGATGCTCGCTCTCGGCACGCAGCGCTGCTGGATGGCATCATGATCGAGGATGGTGGCGTGCAGCGGCCGCTCAAGGCCGTGTGTCAGATCTCGGCCAGTGACCCGCGAACGCTGATGGTGGTGGTGCCCGAGGCCAAGCTGATGAAGGCCGCCATGCGAGGCATCCAGGAGTCGTCGCTTGGCATCACACCCGTGCAGCACGACACGACGGTCATCAAAGTGCCGGTTCCCAAGTACGCGAGAGCGCCAATCGACCGGCTTGAGCGAGTGAGCCGCCTGCGGGATGATCTGATTGCTCCTGGGTGCGCAGAATGACCAAGGAGTACCGCGAGGAGCTGTGCAAGCTCGTGAACAAGCATGCCGAGAACGCCAAGGAGTGGGTGCGCCGTATTCGCCGTGAGGGCATGGAGAGCCTCAAGAAGGGCAAGGCCAAGGCATCGAAGGACGACCTGTTCCGCTTGGAGAAGGAGGTACGACGTCGCTTGGTTCGATCGATTGATCGATTGATCGATTGATTGATTGATTGATTGATTGATTGATTGATTGATTGATTGATTGATTGATTGATTGATTGATTGATTGATTGATTGATTGATTGATTGATTCGATTGATTGATTGATTGATTGATTGATTGATTGATTGATTGATTGATTGATTGATTGGTACAGCTGCAAACCCTCACCGACAAGAAGATCGACATCGTCACGGCCAAGACAAACGCGAAGCTCAAGGAGCTGCAATCGGCGTGAGTCCAGCTCGTTCTCCATCTCACTAAACACACTACAACTCCGCCTCCCTCAACACTTCCCCAGCCGAATCCTCCCTCCAGAGACTCCAGAGCGCTGCAGACAGAGAGCCAGAGAACAGAGGGCCTTGCGGCCTACCAAGCTCGCGTTTTAGCCAGCCAATCGCATGCAAGCGAGCGGAGATACCTCTGCGGAACTTTCCATCGTACCTCTTTTTCGCTGTCGGTCCTTCATCTCGTTCGCTTCATTCATTCGATTCATTCGCTCTCGCCGCCTCCCGCCATGCGCACCTCCGTAGCACGCCGTGTGGTCCAAGTGCTCGCGGTGGTGGCCTTGATGGCTGGCCTCGTGAGTGCGCTTCCGATGCCGGTGCAGACCAATAGCGGCCCGGTGTACGGCGTGGTCGAGGGCAACGTCACGTCGTTCAAGGGCATTCCGTACGCGACGCCGCCGTTGGGTTCGTTGCGCTGGACGGCGCCCAAGCCGCCTGCTCCTTGGAGCACGCCGCTCAATGCCACGCGCTACTCCAAGATCTGCTCGCAGCCGACGTGGGACTTTCTGCCGCCGCAGCTGGCAGCCATGCAAAGTGAGGTGCGTCGCACTCGCTCGCTCATCCTCACGAGATATTGCGACGTTCGTAGATATCGCAATCAATCACGCACTCACGCACTCATAGGATTGCTTGTATCTCAACGTGTGGACGCCCTCGTGGGCCACGCCGTCCTCCAAGCTGCCGGTCATGGTGTGGTTCCACGTACGTGGCAGATCCGCCTCGTTCGCACGAACCAACGAACCGCAGCTCGCTCGCTCACTCTCGTGCGCCTGCATCGCAGCCAGGAGGCAACTTCAAGGGCTCGGCCGTCGGCTTCGCGGGCACGGTGCTCGCGCCATACGGCGACATCGTGGTCGTGACGCTCAACTATCGCCTCGGTATCATGGGTGCGTCTCGATGCGTTCGGCTCGTTGCGAGTGTGCCAGTGGCGCGTGACTGACGCACAGGCTGGCGTCGCAGGCTTCTTGGTGATCGAGGGCGCGCTGCTCGAGTCGCCCGAGGTCAACTACGGCCTGCTGGACCAGCAACTGGCGCTGCGCTGGGTGAGCGAGAACATTGCAGCCTTCGGAGGTCGGTGTGGCGGTTCGCCATGTGACGCGAGAGTGCGAGAGTGTTCGTGCTGACGTTGTGTGGCGTACAGGCGACCCGAACCACGTGACGATCGCGGGCGAGAGTGCCGGCGGAGGCGACGTGTTGCTGCAGATGCTGATGCCTGGCGCGTTCTCCTTGTACGAACGAGCGAGGCTGACATCACATGAACTCACTCGCTCACTCACTCACACGAATGACTGCAGCTATGGTGCCGCGATCGCTGAGTCGCCCGCCACTCCCATCGCCAGCACGATTGCCGATGCCCTCAAGACCACTGATATTGTTGCTGCCAAGTGCGTCGTCGAGTCACGAGCGCCATCGCGGAAGCTACACCTCCCTGACCCTCGTGTTCGTTTGGTAGGGTCGGCTGCACCATAGGCACCGTGGCCGAGATTCTCGCGTGCCTGCGAGCGGCTCCGGTGCGCCGTCTCGTGAACGACCCGCTCTTGACCGCAGGCGCGACGATCGATCACGTGCAGCTCATGGACCAGCCGCTGCGTCTCTTCCGCGATGGCCGCTTCAACAAGCGCGTGCCGCTGCTGTCGGGCATGTGCCAGGAGGAAGGCAACCTGCTGATGCTGCTCGGCGAGGGACCGCCGCCCATGAGCAAACAGCGTGTACGCTACCGACAGCTCGCCTGCCTAGCGTGTGTGCTCGACGACGCCTACTGACGGCCGTCGCGCAGTACTACGAGTTGATCGAGCAGAACTGGGCCGGCGTCGGTGCCGTCGAGTTCGTGACCAAGATGTACGCGCAGGAGGCCGCCACTCGAGGCTACTGGCACGCGTCGTCTCTCGCCGAGGGCGACGGCTGGATCAACTGCTTCTCGACCGATGCCACCAACAACACGGCCAACTACGGCTCGACGACCTACCACTACCTCTGGACCCACATTCCCGAGATTCCGTACGTGCTTGCATCGAGATCGGGGCAGCAGTAGCCGCCAATCGTACTCGCTCACACACACAGCCGGCCTCGCTTGCAGCTCGTGGATTCCGCAGTCGATGAATGCCACGCACTCGGTCGAGCTGCCGTTCGTCTTTGGCCTGCACGAGGAGTTCACGCCGGCCGAGGCCGTGCTCTCGCGCCAGACCATGTCGTACTGGATCTCGTTCATCACGTGTGCTAATCCGAACGGCTGTCCGTCGTTCTCGGGCGAGCCGCGTCCCGTACGTCATCATCATCGTGTCGTCGTCTTGCTCGTGCGTCGCTTGATGAGCCTGACCATCGAACCACAGTTTTGGCCTGTCTACAACCCCAACCAGCCGAACACGATGCTGGTTCTCGATCTCAACATCACGCTCACGAGCTCGTTCCGCAGCATGCAATGCGAACAGTGGAACCTCAACGTGTGGTACAAGTGAGTGCATCCACGCTCGACGCTCGCGCTCCTTCTGACCACCAATATATCATACGCTCTCTCTTTCTTCAATCAATATCGGATTGATCCATCTATTCGTACAACCTACAAGTGACTCTTCAGTCAGTCAGTGAGCTTGCTTCCTTCACTCAGAGACTGCGATGCGAGTGCACACGGCAGCCTCGAAGCCCGCTTGCTCGGTGGTCTCGAGCGCCACCTCGGCTGCCGATGCCTTGAATGTCTGTGTCGCACAGCCACGCGTCATGAGGCAAGCCTCAACCCACGTGTGGCGTTGCGTGCATGGCGCTCGACGTACCGTTCGTGCTCTGGCGACATCGAACGACGACCACAGCTCCTCGTTCGTGACGCGACATTCGCGCTCGGCCTTGATGAGAGCGCGTACGTCGTCGATCGTTTGTTCCGAGCATGAGAACACTGCCAGTAGCACGTCGCTCTTGGGTCCGACCTGCATACCAAACCGACGCAGCGAGTCCTTGATCTGATGCGCCACACGCGAGACGATCGATCAGCCACGCGCGCACGCACGCACGCTGCTGACACTCGCGATCCGCTATCGTCTGATGCATACGTTGCGCGAGGCTGATAGATGCAGCAGCAACTCGGTGTGGGGGTTGCGAGTCAGCATGGCGCCCGCCTTGAAGGATGCGATGGCCCGCGTGGCAGCGAGCTGGATGACCTTCACCGACGGCACGAGGGCCGGATTGATGAGCGCGCACTGCAGCGAGTTCGACAGCATCATGCGATGTAGCTCGGCCGAGTTCGTGACGTCGCGAAAGAGTACGAGATCGAGCGTCGTGTCGACGAAGAGCTCGAACGAGAGTCTTGTCACGTGTTCAGCGGTCATGGTGTGAGTGAGGGAGGGAGGGCGGGAGATGCGCACGATAGCGAGCGAGCAAGCAAACGATGTCGATGCGCTACTGTTCCGTCGTTGATGATGTTCGTCGTTGGTTGATTGCGTTTACTATGATACTGCTAACTCATTGACTATCCGTGATGGAAGTTGATTTGTTTGTTCGATAGATAGAGATAGACTGACTGGCAAGAGTGCTATCTCGAGAGATTGATGATAGAGAGAGATTGATTGACTCGACAGATGCGATCGCTTGGATTCATCAGTACTGCTTCGGCGCTCGATCGCCGGACTCGCTGTGTGCCGTGCTGTAGTTCGTCACGGTGTACGAGGTGTTGCTGCTCGTCGGTTGCGTGGTTCCGAACGGGCTCGTGTTGTGGCTGCTGCCCGGATTGCTGAGCAGCTGCTCGAGAGCTCGGTTGGTGTTGAGCGTGTCGTCGGGCGACGAGAGCGTGCTCGTGTCCTCGATCGTGTCGAGCGGGATCGGCAGCACGGGGTCTTCGACATCGTGGCCGGCATTGGAGCCCGCTGGCTTCTTGGCGTTGGGGTTGGTTCGTCCGGCGACGCGCTCGTACACCGCCATGGCTTGCGCCACGAACGAGTTCGGATCGCCGGCGTTCGATGGTAGCAGCATGGTCGTGCTCTGTGGAATGGCTGAGTCAATACCCTCTTGCTTGCGCTCCCTCTCTCGCTCGTGAGTTGGCTCGCGCTAACTACGTACGGATTGAGCCAGCTTTGAGAAGGCGTTAATGTACTGCTCGGCGACGCGCAGCTTGACAGCGCTCTCACCCGATTCTACACCGACAGCAATCGTTTAGCGATCAGTATCGGTAGCGAGAACGAACAGATGGATGATGATGATGATGATGATGCGCGTACCACTCGATTCGATGGCGGTCGCCAGCACCTTGATGCCAGCGGCAGTGGCTTCGGCACGAGCACGAATGGCCTCGGCCTCTCCCTTGTTGGTGTTGACGATGCTCATGCGAACGGCCTCGGACTCGAGCACGGCGGCGATCTTCTTGCCCTCGGCGACGTTGATATCCGCTTGTCGCTGGCCCTCAGACTGCGCGCTCGTTGAGCGTCAGCTGAGATATATCGCTTGACATGCTTCACGATGGAGTGTAGCGTACGTAGATGATGGTCTCGCGCTTCCTGCGCTCGGCGACCACTTGCAGCTCCATGGCCTCGAGCACTCGCTTGGGCGGCGAGATATCTCGAATCTCGTATCGCAAGCACGAGACTCCCCACTACACAGTGAGATGAAGAACGCCAGCCATCCAGAGAGAGAGAGCACGTCAGATGATTGGAGTGAGAGCGGTTGCGTTGGTTCGTTGTCGTGTCGTACATCGGCAGAGACGGCGTTGATTGCGGCCATGATTCGTTCGTTGAGTTTGGAGCGTTCTTGAAACAATCGCTCGAGTGATAGCTACGCACACACAACACATAGATACGAGAGATCCAACAGATCAGTCGAGACTCCTATGTGGTTCGATGAGCGCATTGGAAGGGAAGGGATAGCGACCTTGCCGATCTCAGCGCGCATGGTACTGAGCGCCATCTGCGAGATGGCAAAGTCAATGTCATCAATGTTGTACGAGGCCTTGATCGGGTCGAGCACTTGGAAGTACAGCACGCCGTCCATGTCGATCGTGACGTTGTCCTGCGTGATGGCGATCTGGTTCGGAATCTCCATCGGCACGACCTTGAGCGAGTGCACGTATTGAACGCGATCGATCAATGGTATCATGAACATCAGACCCGGCGGCACGACACGCGAGAACTTGCCGAATCGCTCGATGATCCACGCCTCACGCTCAGGTACGAATTGAATCGGCTGTGTGTCGTGTGGGAGGTCGTGTGAGTGTGTGAGATCGTGTGACGAACGCGAGTACTCGCGAGATATCCAACAGCATTATCATCATCGAGTATCTCGCGTACTATCGACGCGTAGCATCACATACCATGAACCTTCGGAAGCTCGAGATTGGCATATGTGCGTGGTGTTGACGCGAGAACGACGATACATTGCGTTGCTGCTGTGTTCGAGCTACGACGATGGCTGCGAGCGGCTGCGTCACGCGCTGCGATGTCGCCGCTGCTGCTCCTCCTCGCGCCAACAACGCCGCCGATGAACGGCTCACCACCGGTCGTAGCGCCAGACGTGTGACGGTCAGCATGTTGCAACTGGTGATGGGTAGAACAGATGGTGTGATGCACAGGTGATTGGTGGTGGTGATGGACAGTAGATGGGATGGATGAGCGAGCGAGCGAGCAACGAAGCGAATGAATGATGCGATGATGTCGATGTCGATGGTATGCGAGTTCGAGGAAGGAAGCGCCTAGCTTGGCCACTATGGCTGGGAGGCTCTGGATTGGAGTTGTGAGTTTACTTTACAACATGGCACGAATGAATGAATGCGTGAATGAGTGATTGGATGATAGAGGAGCGTCAGAGATCGGTCGTGATGACGGGACTAATGGCTCGACACATGAGCACCGGCGGCAACCCGACCGTCAAGGCATCGAGCGCTTGCAGGTACTCGTCGTATCCCTCGGTCTCTTGTGGCGGATGCAGCAACGGCAAGAACGTGATTGCTACTCAGCACGATCGAGATCAGCGACGCGTGCCTGCCATGCCTCGCGAGCGCCATCTGCCGTACCTGTATCTTGCGAGTGATTGGCAATGGTCTCGTTGAACATGCGGAAGCGCTCGACCACCGGAATGTCCCAGCCGAACGGCTCGTGCGCCTCGGTCATGTTGAGCGACACGACCTGGATGTCGGCCGAGATGCGGCAGAAGGTGGTGAGGTTCTTGACCTTCTCCATGACGCCGCCGATCTGCAGCGGGTCGGGCGCGACGCTCAGGATGCGCACGCGAGTGTAGTGCTGCCACTCGTCGGTGCGTTGCAGAATCCACGCCATCAGCAGCGTGAAGGTCAGCACGGGCGAGCGGAACTTCTCGCGTGAGTTCAGCGGTATGGCCCAGACGTCTATGGCCGCGTGATTGCGAGCGCCAGTGTCAGTCGAGAAGAGGCGTCAGGGCGGTCTGCAGCTCGTACCAATGTTCATTCGCTTGTTGGAGCGGTAGTACTGCCACACACGCGACAACCTCGATCCAGTACCGCACCGGAACTCTCTGATGGCATCAAAATCCAGCAGCTCCTCGCTACGCGCCCCCGCGACCGAGCGTGAGCGCATGAGCAGAACGAACCTCGTTGCGTCGTCGAGACGATCACGTACTTGCGACAGATGATGGCGTGGCACTTGAAGAACAGAATGTCCTTGATGGCGTTGACGTACTCGGCGTCGGTGAGCTTCGGAGGCGGCGTGTGATGCGTAAAGATGCGCTTGATGGCGTCGGTCGTGGCCTTGGGCGGCTGGCGAACCGGCCGCACGCTCAGTGGTGAGGCGCTGGCACGTCGGCCATTCGCTCGGAAGCTCGAGAGCGTGCCGTCGGACTCCTCCTCGATCGTGAGCTCGGGCACGTCGCGCGTGTGGAACGTCAGCATCACGGTATTGGGTCGCATGACTCCCAGGCCTCCCGACTGCGTGGCGCGGCAAGGCGTGAGTTGGTCGTTTCGAGGGGTTGGGCAGCACCAGCGGCAGCTCGTACCAAGAGCAGATTCTGCAAGCCGAGCCGGAAGCTCGGGGTCAGCACGAGCTGCGGGAAGCCCTTGACCTTGAGCAGGTGGATGAGGCGCAGCCAGGCGTTGCGTGCCTCCTGCGACTGCGTGCCCTGCTCCTCGAGCGAGCCCAGCAGCACGTGCCCGATGAGGTACAGGCCGCCCTTCTTGATGTGGTTGCCGAGCACGATCGAGCGAATGTCGGTCGGGTTCTTGGCGAACAGCAGCAGCGACGGACGCCAGTGCTTGATGTGCTCCTTGCGCACGTCGAGGCGCAGCAGGAACTTGCGCACCTGGTGGAAGAGAATGGCCTGCGACACGTCGCCCCAGTTGGTCTCGCGCGCCGTCGTGTGGATGTAGATTACGAGCGCGCCCAGGATGGCGATCGTCGCCGTGGCAATGTAGAAGTTGATCATGAAGCATGCGAACACACACAGGAACACGCCGCCGAATGCTGCGCGAGCGGCAGCTTGTGAGTGGCGGCATTCGCGCTCACGTGGCACCGTACGCACGTACCAGTGTAGGTCGAGTAGAAGCGGAAGGTCGGCCGGAAACTCGGCGTGCTCGAGATGCACATGGCAAAGCATGCCGTGTTGACGATGCCGTACGAGAACAGGAAGAACAGCGACGAGATCGTGGCCACGGTGTTGAGCTCCGGCAGGAAGAGCGCTGCCTGCGTTCACCGGTACGTACGCGTCAGGCTGGCTCGCTGCGTTCGACGATGGCGGCGACGTACTTGAACCAGCACGTAGGTGAGCAGGATCGCAATCACGGGCTCGTCTCCGGTGCCGAAGCCGGCGCCGAACGGCTTGAGGAACCACAAGAGGTTGTCGCGCGCGAGCGCTTGCAGGATTCGCGAGCCTCCGCCCATGCTGCCGAGCGTCGACGACAGGGCAGCACTGTAGACGCCGATCGTGATGATGGGCGACGCGAAGCTCACCCGCTGAAAGACATTGTAGTCCTGCAGCGTCGAGTACGTGGTCGTGAACGCCATCGTGAGGACTGCAGTAGGATCGGCATGTCAGTCGAGCAACGCATGCGGAACAGCAAGTGGCGAGCATCGTACTGAGGGCGAGATAGAGTGTAGTGGCGGTCGCGATGGCGATCAAGGTGCCGCGAGGGATCGAGTAGCTGGGCCGAGCGAGGTCGCCGCTCATGTTGGTGCCGCCCATGATGCCGGCGATGGCTGGGAAGAAGACAGCGAACACCGACTGCACCGTGTTGTTGTTGGTGAAGTGCGGCATCAGGTTGTCGGTGAAGGTGCTCCAGCTCCAGCCCGTGTATCCTGCAGAGGCAACAACAGCACATGGATGGGAGAGGATGGGAGCAGCGAGCAGAAGAAGAAGAGGGGAGCAGAGTGACGCACAACTCCGGGAGGGTTAGTAGCGAGTTGACGTGCTCGAGCCGCTGGAACGGCGCAACGGGAAGAGAAGAGAAATATGAAAGTGCACGCCTCCTCATTCAAACGAAAATAGAAGCTCCACATCATATCCGCGAGAGAGAGAAAGAGGAGAGAGAGAATATCTATCTGTCGTGCACAACCAAGCCATCCACTCACTAACTCATGGAGCGGGAGAGCAGAAGAGCAGGAGGAGCAGGAGGACGTGCCTTCGGTGACGCCAGGCGACTGGAACATGAAGGAGATCAGCGCAAACAGCAACGAGCCCATCTCGAGCACAAAGATGAAGGCCAGCACGCGAATGAAGAAGCGTGCGCCTACTCCCGCCGTGATCGTCAGCACTATGAGCACCACCGTGGCGTACAGGAAGCCCCACCAGTATCCAATCGGCAGAATGTTGAGCTGGCGCGCACAACCAGGAGCGTGAGTGCGCGAGGGAGCCCGACACGGTAGAGCGCGCGACGTACATCGTTGGTGGCCTCGACGAAGCCCTTGAGGAAGGTGGCGCTACCAAAGACGTTCGCCGTGTAGAAGATGGCGCCTATCGCACCGCCGAACTCGGGACCCAGCGAGCGACTGATCAGGTCTGCGTGTGTTCGAGCGAGGCGGCGAACGAGCAGAGCGTGTATCAGTCGCGATGTGGCGCTCGTAGAGTGCGATCATCACCGGTGCCGCCGCTGCTGGGGACACAACTCGAGGAAGACGTACAATATGCGCCGCCACCGCGCATGGTGCCGTTGGTGGCGATGGCGCTGATCGAGAGCGCCGTGAGCGTGACGGTCAGCTCGCCGACGAAGATGATGCCGAGCGTGATGAGCAAGCCGCACTCGCCCGTCATCCAGCCCATGCGCAAGAAGGTCACGACTCCAAAGATGTTGAGTATCGTGGGCACGAACACTCCCTGCAGCGTGTTCAGGTTGTTGCCCGAGCGAGGCGGCGGCGCCACGACCGGCGTCGGCATGCCGTCGCCCTCGTCGAAGAGCTCCTCGGTCGACTGCGCCGCGAAGCGTATGTTCGTTGGTTCGAGCGAGACCGAAGGAAGCGTGTAGTTCGAAGCCCGACCCGCGCCGAAAGGCGACTTCTCGTTGAAGAGGGACGCCATGATGGGATCGACGACGGGCTCGGGCCCGGGTTTGGGGTTTGGGTTTGGGGTTTGGGGAGCGAGCAGCAGCAGCAGCAGGGAGGATGCGATGGAACTAATGGAGGCGATGCCGAACTTTCGTGCGCGATATCTCGAGCGCCATTGCTGTTCCTGCTCGCTGCCTGCTGCATCAATCCACATCATTGGACATCAATCCACGTCATTGGACATCAATCCACATCAATCAACATTATTCCATATCAATCAAGACTGCGATGGAGGTCACGCCGCTTACTACACCACGCACGCTCATTCGTGCCGCCGTAGCCGCAATCTCTGCGACATCGCAGCCGCCACAAGCAACATCAGCGAGCGACACGACAGTACCTGCGACGCCACTACCCACGCAAGCCAACACCACCACAACCTCAGGTATCGCCAGCATCACCGGGAGCGTGGCCGATGAGTTCGCAGCCAACATCGAGGACGCTACGCCTCGTTCTCTGATACGCGAGCTGACCGACGGCAAGGCCATGTTGACGCCGTCTCTCGCCGAGGTGGGAGCCAAGAGACCGCGCGATACTGCACAAGATACCGACGCGCCAGCAGCCAAGCAGTCGCGCACGCTCGAACCATCGACACCCGCAGTACCATTCCCCAACATCACGCCCGAAGCAACACCAGCAAGTATCGCAGCAACACCATCATCTCGCTTCGATATCACACCTGAAGCAACACCAGCAAGTATCACAGCAACACCATCATCTCGCTTCGATATCACACCTGAAGCTACACTCGCGACACCCGCAGTACCATTCCCCAATATCACACCCGGAGCTACACCAGCAAGTACCACAGCAACACCATCATCTCGCTTCGATATCCCTCCCGAAGCAACACCAGCAAGTATCACAGCAACACCATCATCTCGCTTCGATATCGCTCCTGCACAATCACTCGATACCGATCACGAAGACGACCAAGACGACGGAGATGCCTCGCCACTGCTCGTCGCTTCGCCGGTAGTCGAGCTCGAGCTCGAAGAGCCCCTCGACGACGAACCGATGAGCACCCACATCCGCAAGAGCACCAACACTGTCGGCGGCTCGCTCAACCGCCACGACTCCGCGCCCAAGCCCAAGCGCCCGCGAGCCAAGCACGCCCTGCCATCGCGTGTCACGCGAGAGCTCTTTGCGCAGCACACGTCGCTCGGCCTCACGCCATCGGCCATCGAGGCGCTGATCAAGTGGTGCGTCCACGCTGCCTCTCGTCGATGCGCCTCGCGTCTGCCTCACCTGCTCGCCTTGTGTCGTGCGCAGCTCCGACGAGTTCCTGGCCAAGGCTGCCGAAGACCTCACGACATTCAGCACGCAGTCCAACCGAACCACGGTCGATACGTCGGATGTCGAGCGGCTCTTCCGCAGGCACAAGCTGCTGAGCGACGAGCAGCAACTCGACGACCTCGTCCGCAACCACCTGCCCCTCGAGTTGGTCGAGGAGCTGCTGCCAGTGGCTCGAGCCTTCAACGTCATTGTACCCAAGTAGTAGCAGTAGCGAGCTGCAGCTGCCATTGTTGCCATCGATCTGTAATGTACACGAGTCGTTCGTTGTTGTTGTTGATTCCTCACTGCTCGAGTCGAGTCACGTCGAGGCCACTTCGCCCAATACTTGCAGCACGTAGATCGTCACTCGACCAAAGAAGTCGGTACTCGAATGGAACAGCAGCTTCAGTTGCGTGATGCCATTCGCGTGTACCGCGAAGCGCTGCAGCGTGTTGTTGTCGTCGGGATAGAAGCGCGCGACGCTGCTGCTCGCGCCGCCCGCTGCCGCCGTAGCCACGAGCACCTCGCACTCCTTGCCGACGAACCCGCCCTGGAACATGAGCTGCACCTCGGTCACGTTGACCGCCTGCTCAAAGTGCAGCGTCACCCATTGCGGCGAGCCCTGGTCCGAGTTCCAGCACGTGTCCTCTTGGCCGTCGAGCATGAACTGCTTGCCATACTCCTTGGCGGCGCGATTCAGGACCGAGCTCACTCTGGACTGATGGTGAGTTCCACAATCGGGGATGGCAGCGGCTCTGGTGATTGAGGTGAGATCGTGAGCGTACTGGCATCGAGTGGAGCGAGAGACCAGCGGAGTCGTCATGTACGCAGATATGAATGCGAGAGAGATGCGAGCAGTAGCAAGCAACGAATCAAATGAAGTGGCTACTGTTCTTAACCCGAATATCTCGATCTCGAATATCTCACTCGTTTGTTATTGGATGCTATCGAATGAAGTTCAGTGCGTTCATGGGATCGATCGACGGATTGGTGGTATCGAGATGTCGCGCTCGCAGAAAGTCGGCGTTGTAGAAGTTGGAGAGGTAGCGAGTGCCCGAGTCGCACAGCACCGTGACGATGACGCTCCCACGAGGCAGCGTGCGAGCAGCCTTGACGGCACCCACGCAGTTGGCCGCCGAGCTGCTGCCCAGGAAGAGGCCCTCGGTGTGCAGCAGGTGTCGCGACATCAAGACGGCCTCTTGATCCGAGCACTGCAGCGCGTCGTCAATGTACTCGAGTCCGGCGTTCAAGTTCGCGACCACGCGATTGATGCCGATGCCCTCGATGATGCTGTCGGTCTGATGGCGCTTGCGTCTGCCTTCCGCTGTTGCCCGAACGATTGCGTGAGGAGCGTCGTTGATGCGAGAGTGTGTGTCCGTCAGCGTACCTTCGGTGCTGGCGTACATGACGCCCGACTTGATCTTGTTGTAGAGACCCGAGCCAGGCGGATCGACCAGCAGCACCTTGATGTCGGCGCTCTTCTCCTTGAGGAACTTGGCGATGCCAGCGATCGTACCGCCGGTGCCGGCACCCATCACGAACGCATCAATCTTGCCGTTGAGTTGCTTCCACAGCTCGGGCGCCGTCCACGTGTAGTGAGCTCGAAAGTTCGCGAGGTTATCGAACTGGTTGGCAAACAGCCGCTGCGGCGCATCGGTAGCGACAGTAGACGTCGGCTGGCGGCTGCCATAAGGTTCGTGCTGCTCTGGTGAGCCCTCTGAGAGCTGGATCTCCTCGCCTGCGGCATAGCGACGAGCGAGATTGACGTAGTGGTCTGGATGGTAGATGCCTACCGGAGGCACTCGCATGACCCGCGCTCCGAGACTCTGCAGCAGCTGTGCCTTCTCGATCGCCGTGTCATTCGGCATGAAGATGTGGCAGCGGTAGCCACGAGCACTGCACTGCAGCGCCAGAGCGATGCCCGTGCTGCCGACCGTGCCCTCGACAACCTCACCTCCTGGCTACAAGCGTCAGCATCATCGAACGTCAGCAATCGCATTCGGGCACTGCTGGGCAACCCAATCGACGACCGACCTTCAGGATGCCTGTGGCCTCGGCGTCATCGATGATGGCCTTGGCGGCTCGGTCCTTGATGCTTCCTCCAGGATTGAGGTGCTCGGCCTTGCCGAGGATCGTGCAGCCGGTGGCTTCCGACAACGAGCGAATGTAGATCAGTGGGGTGTTGCCGATGGCGCCCACGAAGCCGTCGACGCTCGATGGCGCCGTTGGTGGCGGTGTCACGGGGATGGTTGATATCGTGCGCTGTTGCTGGAGATACAAGATGACGAATGAGATGAGCACCGCAGTCAGGATGGCTACTAGCAGCTCGATCATTGCTGAATTGGATTGGTGGCTCGATGTGAGAGGCAGCAAGCGAATGAGCCAAGGAACAGCAAGCGCAGCAACATCATTCGCTTGCTGCCTCGCTCGCATCAACATCAACCATATCTCACAGCAGCATCGTCCAATATCATATCAGCCTCCCTCGACCACTGCAACCATACGTCCCACATCTCCACAACCCAATGGCAAACGAGGATACTGGCGGTCCCGTTGCGGTCGTGAGCAACCACGAGCTCGATGACGCCAACAGCGCCGCTATCGTTGAGTCATCGGCCGACGCGCCTCTCTCGATGACGGGCGAGGCCGAACACGATACCGAGGAAGCTGGCGAGGCCAACCAGATCAAGGTCTCGTCGAATAGGAACGCGTACTTCTACGTCGATCTCGCGACGCGATTCCTGCGAGATATGGATGATGTGGAGCTTAGTGGCCTCGGATACGGTACGCCAATCTCGAGTAGTCGAGTCTGGGTCGCATCCTAACGCTTGGGATGTAGCATGCACAACTGTCTGTACGGTTGCCGAGATATTGAAGGCAGCTGGAATCGCTGTCGTGACTCGTACGCATCGTGTCTGTCGATTGATGGTTGCGTCGCTGTTCTAAGGATGGATGGCTTGCGATGGCAGGAATCTTCACGTGTACCGTCGACGTGAAGGACATTGGGCACAAGGCCAAGATGCTCGTCGTGTTGACCAAGGGCCCCAAGTACAACGACGCCGTGGCTGCCGCCGCTGCAGCGCGAGAGGCACGCAATGCTGATGCTCACGAGCAGGTGCGTTTGCTGCACGCGATCTCGCTTGCCGTTGTGCTGAATCTCTTGCTGGAATGCTGCAGGATTACGACGTCAACGAATAAACCACTCGCAACCAGCTCTCGAATGCATCGGGTTTGGTAGTTGTGAGTAATTGATTGGATCAGCTCGACTTCTCGTGAGGGTGACTCATTGGTTGTGATCAAGTCTTGATAGAGAGATGCCTGATTGATTGAGAGGGAGTATGAGAGATGGTTGTCATTCATCAATCGTCACCAAACAAACACAAGCTATTCTACTCTATTCTATCCTATTCTATCAATCTTTGTGAGACTATCAAATCCAACATCAACATCACCAAATCAATCAGTCTCGAGTCGTTGAGAGAGAGATCGATTGGGCCTCAACGATCATCATCTAAACCTGACCACCACCACCAACAATCGCTTGAAGGAACGATTGCACTCTCATCGCATTCCATCGTCTCTCTGCCTCATCCATCACCAACTGATCCACCAGCTCTCTCAACTCCTCGTGTCTCATTCCTGCAAGATCTGATGCTCGCCTCTCCCTCTCGGGAACCACTCGAAGCGATCCTTGCACAAACTGGATCTGGCCCGAAGGATTGGGAGGACGACCTGACGACATCTCGCATGCCATCACTCCGAGCGAGAACATATCCGCCGCCGCTCCCTTCGCCAGCCCTTCGATCGCCATCTCGGGAGCCATGTAAACTGGCGTGCCGATGCCGTGCACTCCTGATGTCGATGTTCGTCGAGTCGATTGGATCACGTGAGCCTCGCCGAGGTCTCCGATCTTGGCCGTGCCTGATCGATCGATCAACACGTTCTTCGGTTTGAGATCGAGGTGCAACACTGGCGGATCTCGCGAGTGCAAGTACGCCAGTGCTCGACTCACATCGAGCAAGATCGACACCACTCGATCGAGCGACATTGGAGCTCCTTGTCGAGGAACCTCGCCTCCAGGAAAGATCTCGTCGTGCAACGATCGATCCATCAGCTCCATCATCAAGAATCGAGGTGAGTTGTTCGACTCTCGATCGACCGCCACTCCGAGGAACATCACAATGTTCGGATATCGCAGCGACGAGTTGACCGAGCACTCCTTGATGAAGTCTCGAAGCACTTGTTGTCGCTGGCTCGTGCTGAGAGCTCCTCCCATGGCTCGCAGCGCTGCTTCATCGGTGGCCATGAAGAACAATCGCTTGACTGCGATCTTGAGGCCGTTGTTGGTCCATGTCGCTCGCTTGACCTCTCCGAGAGAGCCTGCGCCGAGTGATGGCGATGATTCGTCGATGGTCAACTCATCGAGTGGAACTCGCCACTCTGAGAGAGCTGAGTCATCATCAACATTGTCGCCATCTGCTTCTCATCCAATCCAATCCAATCAGCTCGAATCGCGATGCGGCTCTCGTTCTCATCATCGTACCTCCACCAGAGATCAAGAAGCTCACTGACGACTCGTTGTTGATGCCGATCTCGGAGAGAAGTTGCCAATCTTGATCGAGAGATCGACCTGAGAACATGATTCGCACTCTATCGATCGTCACTCGTTGCATCGCTGCAATCGATGCCTTGAGATGCCCAACTGTGTCTGTGACGATGTTGGCGTGCAGTTCGAGTGTCGTGGTGCTGTGGCCTGGTTGTCGAGCAAATACTCTCATGCTTGATTGAGCTGTAATGTATGCACCATTCTCATCGTCAGCGCTCCATTCCACGCCAATCCAGTCATGACGATGATCATCAAGCAATCAACAACAACAAGCCAACAAAGATTGAATGAAAGAGAAACGGAAGGAGAAGCACACCTTGAGATCGAAGTCGAGATGCTTCAGCTTCAGATGCAGCTCTGGCTGATTCGGCTGATGCTCGAAGATCTCTCTCGAGTTGGAGTTCTTGTTGCAAGGATTGCACTCGTTGGTTGGATTGTTGGATCTCATCAGCTCGTGCACGCTCCAATGCTTGGTATCTATATCGTGCTTGATTGAGTTCTTGTCGAAGAGCTTGTTCTCGTTGAGCGCGAGCGCGGTTGTGCTCAAGGTATTGGGCAATCTCATTACGCAGTGACTTGGGAATGTTGTTGTGCTACATTGGTTGATGATCAATCAATCAATCAATCAATCAATCAACCAACCAATCAATCAATCAATCAATCAATCAATCAATCAATCAATCAATCAATCAATCAATCAATCAATCAATCAATCAATCAATCAATCAATCAATCAATCAATCAATCAATCAATCAATCAATCAATCA
>Ga0209935_1002084_pt1:0-2500 | contig 26548 bp, 28 predicted proteins | sample ThiBio_1000_plan_2_FD_183958 | JGI IMG/M metagenome (GOLD analysis project Ga0209935, IMG submission 183958) | Wastewater bioreactor microbial communities from Cape Town, South Africa - Thiocy_cont_1000_plan (SPAdes) | ecosystem: Engineered > Bioreactor > Thiocyanate-remediating >...
TCCTCGAGGTGCGACACGTCGATGGCTACGGTGCTCGATGGACGGCTGATGGCTCGTTCTTTCGTGGCTTCCTCGAGCCTCAAATGGAGGATGGCCATCACAAAGGTGCTTGTTGTTTGTCTCTCGTGTCGTGATCGTTTCGATTGATTGATTGATTGATTGATTGATTGATTGATTGATTGATTGGTTGGTTGGCTCACTCATCACAGGTTGGCGGCATTGATTGGTTGATTGGTTGCGTCTCAATCTCTTGAGACATCGTGTTCGACTTCATTGTTCATTCATCATCACCATCATCGACCAAATCAATACAATCACAACCGCAACCACACACCACAAACACAAAGATCTCAATCCACTTCCATCCAACAATCTCTCAATCAACTTCCTTCTCAACCAACCTCGAGCTCACTCAATCAACCCAACTCATTGATTGGATGATCGAGGTGTTGCCATCAACTGACCCGCTTGAACAAGAGCTGCTTGTCGTTCTCGCTTCAACAACATCATCGCAAACATCAACTGCTCGATCGTCATCTTCGGCACTTGTTCCTCCTCCTCGTTGTTGTTGTTGAAGCCTGCTTCTTGTTGAGCCATGATCTCGACCACCAATCGACATTGTTGATCCTTGATCCATCGCACTCGATCTCGATCCTCGACTCCTTCCATTGGCCACACTGCTCGCTCGACCGATTCGATCATCTCTCGAGCCTCTCCTCGTCGTGAAGCATCTCGAACAAGGAGCTTCCTGCTCACAACTTCTTCAAGTGCCGACTTGATTCGATTCTCGTGCTCGTCGCCTCCTTCGCGAGCTCGCCAACATTCCGACAGCCGAGGAATCTCTCCCATTCGAATGTTGACCATCGTGCTTCCATCATCGCCTCGAACGATGAATGGATGACGACCTTCGAGCATCTCGAATATCACACATCCGACAGACCACTTGTCACATTGCTTGATGTTGATCCTCTCGTTGTCTGACGCAAACAACACTTCTGGTGCTCGATTGGCAACGTTGCCAACAAGAACCTGCCCAACAGGAAGAGAGACAACATCGATGCCGATCTTCGACGTGCCAAAGTCCCCAATCACGACTTGAGGAACATCTCGCTGCTCGATGCCTCCTCGAGCATCGATGACGAACAAGTTGTCGAGCTTGATGTCCAAGTGTCGCACTCGATGTCGATCCAAGTGATCGAGAGCATGGAGCAGCTGCAACACAACCAACAGTGCTTGTCGGTGCTCGGTCGATGGATCGAACGCCATCAATCCATTCTCTTGCTGCTCGCCTCGTTCTTGTGCTCCTCCTCCTCGTGGAGCAACGGCATCACTTGATTCTCGATGATCGACTCGTCGAGATTGAGATCGATCTCGAATCCAACGCTCGAGATCTGATCGACATGCCTCCATCGTGAAGTATGTCGTTGTTGGATGGAAGATCGATGGATCGAACGGCTCTTCTGGTGGTGCGAGTAACAGCCTGACGGTGGCGCTTCGAAAGTAGTTGAACACATTGACGATGCTCCAGTGAGGATGTTGGAGAGCCACTTGATACTCTTGATCGAACTTGCTCTTCTGCAACACTGTTTGTCGCAGCTTGTCGTCGTGGGCAAAGTTGAACATCGCCTTGATCGCCACTTGTTTGTTGGTCTGGAACATCACTCCTCGACCAGGATTGTTGTTGGTTGGTGTGACGATGCTCACGGCTCCACAGCTTCCCTTGGCGACGAATCGATGAGATGGCTCGCCGACAGCAAAGTCAGCGAGCTCGGCCACTCTCATTGCTCCAGCTTCGAAGGTTGTGTGGGTCGATATCCAACAATCGAGCAACAATGCTGATGATGCTGAGCCAGTGTCAATCATGATGCATCAGAATGAGAGGCTGAGTGAGTATTGCGCTGTTGGAATGAAAGCAAAACCAGAAAGCAGGCGAACCTCGTGATTGCAGTTGCTCAAGAGATTGTTGTGCTTCAATTAGAGATTCTTCCAATCGATCAATCGATTCGAGTGATTGAGCCAACGCTTGATTCGACGATGCAAGCTCTCTCTCAATCTCAGGTCGACCTTCCAGAAATCGCCGAATCAATTGTCGGTCTTGATCAATGGTTCGAGAAGGAACAACGATCAATGAGTTGGATGGAAGCTCTCGAAGCCACTTGATATCGCATTGCTGATGATCGAACAGCTCAAGAGCTTGTTCAACATCGCCTTCGACGAATGCTCTCATCAATCTCCTCGAAATTGGTGTTGGTATCTCTTTGCTTCCTGTGATGTAGTTTCCCTGTGGTTGGTGATGGAGATTGGTGAGAGATAGATTCAATCAATTAAGCAACTCAATATCCAACGTACATTAAGCCGAAGTTTTGTGATGGAGTGGTTGAAGATGAGAGCATGTTTGAGGGCTTGGAATCCTTCATCTCCAATATTATTGCTCTGAATCAATGAATCAATGAAGAAGGAGAGAATGAAAGTGAGTGAGAGTGGTTGATGGTTGGAGTGA
>Ga0209935_1002084_pt1:5000-26548 | contig 26548 bp, 28 predicted proteins | sample ThiBio_1000_plan_2_FD_183958 | JGI IMG/M metagenome (GOLD analysis project Ga0209935, IMG submission 183958) | Wastewater bioreactor microbial communities from Cape Town, South Africa - Thiocy_cont_1000_plan (SPAdes) | ecosystem: Engineered > Bioreactor > Thiocyanate-remediating >...
TCTCTCTCAAAAACAACCCCAAGAATCCTCAATATGAGAGACACGTACTGCAAGGTCGATGGAGGTGATGGTGGAGTTGTGTTGAAGAGCATCGCTGATGTGTCGTGCTCCTTCTGCTCCAATATTGTTGTTCTGCATCAATCAATCAGTCAATCAATGAATCAATGAATCAATGAATCAATGAGTCAATGAGTCAATCAATCAATCAATCAATCAATGAAGAAGAAGAGAATGAAAGTGAGTGAGAGTGGTTGGTGATTGATGAGTGATTGATGAGTGATTGATCGAGTGAATCAATGAGATCGACATCAAATCAATCATCAAATCAAACTCTCTCCCTCAAAAAACCCCAAGAATCCTCAATATGAGAGACACGTACTCCAAGGTCGATGGAAGTGATGGTGGAGTTGTGTTGAAGAGCATCGCTGATGTGTCGTGCTCCTTCATCTCCAATCTTGTTGACCTGTATCAATGTATCAATCAATCAATGAATCAATGAATCAATGAATCAATCAATCAATCAAGCAATCAATGAATCAATGAAGAAGAAGAGAATGAAAGTGAGTGAGAGTGGTTGGTGTGGTGTTGCTTCGAAACCACGACAATGCCCAATCAACTGAATCAATCACGTACAAAGAGGTTCAACTCGGTATCGGGGAAGGTATTGGTGCGTATCTCTGTGAGTTTACGCTCCCATTCTTCGAGCTTGGCTGGGTCAATCTCGCGGCTAGTATTGCCTGCCATTCACAGCACCAAAGAGCGCCAACAACAACAACACAAGAAGCTCCAAACACAAAGACCTCACTCAAAGAGAACCACCAACAACAACCAAAAGAGCCTCTTCAACCTTCTCCTCGTCGTCGAGTACCACGAGCACCACGGCGACACCAACAAGGCCACAAAAACAGAAGAGCAGGAGCGAGAGCAGCGAGACGAGCAAGCAACCGAGAGCAGCAGCAGCAGCAGCGAGGACGAGAAGGAAATCAGACCAAGAAGCAGCAGCAGAGAGAGGCTCCGTATGCTGGCGTGTTGGTCGGTTCTTGAGGCCGACACGAGCAGCGGCAGAGCGAGAGGCTCCTGCGAGCGAATGGAGCGAAAGCAATATCGCGAGCGAGAGGCGCGTTTCTTTGTTGCGTGCTGCACCACCAAACGCGCCTCAGCCTCCGTCTCAGTGTCTCTCTCTCTGAGCCTCTCAGTGTCTCTCTGCTCCTCCACCAGCCGCGCCACTGAGAGCCACTGCGAGAGAGCGAGAGAGAGCACCGCCATTCACTCTCGATCCCTCGCTCGTGCTCGCTCCACCTCTCTCACAATGCTGGCACGACATCGCCTACGAGTCCTGCTATCTCTCCTCATACTCACGACCGCACTCATCGCGAGCAGCGAGCAGCAACAGCAGCCGCCAGTGACGCGACCGCGGCCACCGAAGCCGTGCGCCCTGCGACCTCTGCTCGCGCGCAACGTCATCTCGTTCATGTCGCAACCATCGGGTCTCGCCTACTGCAAGAGCAACGGCTATCTCTACGGCATCAGTGATCACGGCAATGCCATCTCGCAGATGGATCTCAATGGCACCAACATCCAGCAGCTGTGGTTCTCGCCCAACTACCTCGACATCGAAGCCGTCGGATGCGACGACGACCTCAAGCTGCTCTACATCGCATCGGAAGGGTACCGCCAACAACCATCGGCAGCCTCGCCTCAAGCGTGCCACCCACCAATCGATGCCTCGAGCACCCATGTATTGATCGCTGGCGTGTCGTTGTGTCACACAGCAAGCGATTGGTGTATTCGTTCAAGCTCGATGACTACACGCAGACGCGTGGCATGACCTTCCTTCGCGACGTTGGTGCGTGCGAGATACCCACCAATACCAACGCCACACGACCCTCGTGCATCGATAGAGCTTCATCTCTGACATCCACACGATGCCATGCAACTGATCGCATTCGCATTCAAACGAGAAGGTCGCTTTCATGTGAGGACACCTGGCGCAACGTCGCTCAACTCGGGGCTCGAAGGCCTCACTGTCCTCCCGACCAGCGGCTTGATTCTATCGAACGAGAAGGTGCCTCATCTTGAGCATCAATCTCCCACCATCACCATCAAGCAGTCGAATCACATGACACACTACGAACGATGCGATTCTGATCGATATCTCATTCGTCGCTCGAATTGCATCACACTCGTGTATGAGTAGAAACCCAAGCTGATACTGAATGCGACTCGATTCGGACACTTGGAGAGCTTCTACGCACCGACCGCATATCCCGGTGATATCTCAGGAGTCGAGTGGGACGATCAACTCAACTTATTGTGGGTACTCTCGGACGAGGCCGAGCGGTATGAGGCAGCGACAATCTCTCACTCACTATGAAGCTGCATTCGTTGCAGCTGAATTTGCGACTCACGCACATCTGTGTGAATCTCGGGCACGTAGAGTGATGCTGTGTGATCCAACTGGTCGCACGGTGATTGATTACTGGGACCTACCGATGAGGAATGCCGAGGGCATCGCGATCAACAACCAACACGATCCGCCGCTCATGTTCATCTCGACCGACTCGGCATCAGGCTCGCGCAAGTACGCCGGACTGTTCTTCAAGTTCGTGAAGCCTGTCGCGGGCACCGGCAACATGGGGCAATGCAACGTCTTCAAGCCTGAGAGCTGCGATGGATGTGACGAAGTGTGCACCGAGCTCCAGTCGCGCGGGCACCACTGCCAGTTCTTCGAGGACTGGTCGGTGCACGTGTTCGATCCCGACTACGCCAAGCACCACCGAAAGCCAGAGAGCCCGACACCAGCGTGGGTGTGGGCCGTGGTGGCAGTCGGTAGCATTGGAGCGATCGTAGTGGTACTGGCGGCCGTGGCAGGCATCGTGTATGCGGTCGTTCGGCGCAAACGTGCGACTCCTGCCGCGCGCAAGAAGCGAGGCAAGGTCGTTGTTGATGACACGGAGCTCGAGACATTCGATGCTGGTAGCACGGAGTGATGCTTGATCAGCACGCACCACAGCTGTTGATTTGATTTCGTGTGGCTTCTCTCGGGAAGAAAGCAATGTATAAAGTGCCGCTCTCCACATGGCGGACATGTCTATCTATCTATATCTTGGTCCTCGGCGAGGATTCGTTCATTCGATCGTACAAGTGAGATGGTGCAGTAAAGAGGAAGAGGAGGAGAAACGTGGCAGCAACAACAGCTCTCGAAAGTGAGAAACGAGAGCGAGCATGGGCGAGTATGCTGGTCAGGTAAGAGGCATCAAGTAGGTGACAACTAACGCATATCAGCGTCGTAATAAATACCACCGACACCTCCGACACACTACCATATGGATCATGACCGCCTTCACGATCACGAGCTAGGAGTTGGCGTTGTTGGCGTTGAACATCATCATACGCTGCTTGACGCTGAGTTCGGACTTGGCGCCCGGAGCGTCGGCCTCCGAGACGGACCGAGCGGCGGACCGCGGCGACGAGCCAGCAGCCGAGATGCTGGATGACGAGACATCGACGAGCGACGCGCGTTGTTGTGTCTTTGTGGCAGCGGGAGCATCGAGTGTCGAGCCCGGAGTGGCAGAGGAGGTAGAGGAGGTCGAGGAGGTCGAGGCGCTGAGAGGCTTGAGGCCTACACGGCCACGGGTGCCTGCAGACGAGGTGTCGACTGGAGTCGGCGTTCCGGCCTTGGCGGAAGGGCTTGGACTGCTGCGAGACGGCGAACTCGAGCCAGTGGAGCTCGACGTCGAGGTGCCAGTGCGTAGCTGCGGTCGATGCACGGTAGTGACGATCGAATCGCCGCCCGAGAGCTGCCTCGACAGCGGAGCCTTTCCGGAGGGAGGCGGCGTGGTGGTGCCTGTGGGTCGCAGCAGCCGAGGCGATACGAGCGACTGTGTGATGGAGGACGAGGCTGAAGCGGTTTCCTTGGTAGCAGCGGCGGTGGCAGCAGCAGTGGAGAGCGACAAGCTGGTATTCGGCTTGGAGTTGGAGGTTGTGCGAGTCGGCGTGCCGCTTCCTGTCGTTGCGGCAGGCGCTGAAGTGGGCTCGACCGGCGCAGGTGTGGCGGCGGGTGGCGGTGAGTTCGACAACCTTCGAGATGGCGAGGCACTGTCAGCGGCAGCGGCAGCGGCAGCAGCCGAGGCGGCAGCTTCTGCGGCGGCAGCAGCCTCAGCAGCGGCCTTTGCAGTGGCCACAGCGTCGGTAGCAGTGTTGGTGACGCTGGAGAGCTGCGCTCGGAGAGTAGCGAGGTCGGCGGTGAGGCTCGAGATGGCCTCGTGCTGGGAGGCTTGGGCCGCTTGCATCGATTGCACGAGCTGCAGCAACGACTTGTTGGCTTCCTCGGCAGCCGAGAGCGACTTGTGCAGAGATTCGTTCTCCTTGCGAGAGGCCGCGAGCTGCTCCTCGAGCGAGGCGATTGCTGGCGCGTGAGCGCCGACCAGAGTGGCGATGCGCTCCTGCTCCTTGTGCAGATCATCGAAGCTGCGCGAGGTCTCCTCTTGTGTCATCGAGACGTCGGCCAGGTCGCGCTTGATCGCCATGAGTTCGTCGTCGATCAGGCCCACACACTCGTCGCGCACTTTGATCTCCTCGTCGAGATTGGCGCGAATGTCCTCCATCAAGTGCATGATGTCGAGCTGCGATGGTACGCGATCAGCACGCGCTCAACCACAGAGAGCAGCGAGAGAGGGAGACGATTCCGGTACCTTGGCTTGCGTGAATCGACCGGGCTCAGCCTTGGGACGTGGGCGAATGGTTTCACGTTGCTTGCGCTTCTCGCGCTGCGTGTGTAGCAGCGTGTTGATGAGCTGGCTGAGCATTTGAAGCCACTCGTCGCGCTCGGCAGCCGAACTGGCAACGAGGACGTAGATCTTCTTGGTATCGAGCCGCAAGATCTCGAAGGCGTTCTCGTACTCTGCTGCTCGGTAGCCAGTTGGTTAGCTACTCGCTGCACAACGCCAACGAGGTGCAGCGAGGAGCATGGGCGAGATGGGATACCTTTGGATTGTTGGGACTTGGAGAGCTCTCGAACGACGACCGCAGAGATTGGTACCTTGCCTATCGATTTCACACGCAGGCGATCAGTGGCCAACCACGATCGCTCGCTCGCACACTCGGTTGGCATACCTTTGTATTGATAGCCACGCTTGCCAATCTTGCGCTCCTTAGCCCAGAGCAACAGGTCCGAGAAGAGGAAGAACAGGAAGGTCTGCTGTCGACCGTTGCGAGTGATCTTCTTGAGCTGGCCTTCCTTCAAGAACTCGCGGCTCGTCTCAAAGATCTTGATCTAAACACATACACACGTGCGAGCAACGATGAGAAATGGTCGGTGCAACTCGAAAGACTGCCGGACTCGACATACATCAATGCCAGTGATCGAGCGTTGAATCTCAGCAAGCTTCTGTTGGTTCTCAAACGACGCTCGCTTGGAGTTGATGTGCTGCGTGATCTCGTTCAGTTTGATGAGCGTCTTCTCGACCAGCTCCTTGTCAGGATCGGTATCCTCGGTGGCCTTGTAGAGCTCGCGGAACAGCAATGGATATCTATCGAAGAGGTCGATCGATCAGGGCAGTTCATTGCGTGCACACGCGAGAGTGGGATTCATGCGGAGCGACAGGTACGTACTTGCACACGCGCTGAATGGGCTTGATCAAGTAATCCGTGAGCTTCAGTCGATTCTGTGCCATACCACGAGCCTTGCATTTCTGCCACACCGTATCGAGTGGTCAGCCTTCATCTCGGGCAGTGGTGCAAGCATCCTCGATAGCAACACGACGACGAACCTCGAGAAACGACGAAACGAGAGGCTTCCTCGATGCTTGCGTAAGTATGGCAACGGCGTGTGGATGATTGCTGCAGTATTGATCATAGCTACGGAAGCCATCGGCCTATCGCAACGAGCAACATCGTATCATTATCATCGCCATCTTCATCGAGAGTGCGAGAGAGAGAGCTCTCGCATAGTGAATGCACATTAATGCAGCACAGAGGCGCTGGCGTACGTGTTCGATAAAGACATTGCAGAAAGTGGCGATGATGGTGCCGCCATCCTTGCTGCCGACCAGTTCGGTCTCCTTGTGTTGGCGCACCTTCTCGTTGAGCTCCAGAAAGAGATCTGCCAATCGCGCTCAGACATTTGATCGACCGGCAGACATCGATCTCGAGCGTGCGATCACGCACCTTGATTGATGCTCAAGAGCAGCTCGATGTTGCCAAAGATTCGAGGGAGGTCCTCGCGGGGCAGCACGTTGCCATTGCGCAGAGGAATCAAGTAGCCCTGCGCCATATACCATCCCCGATCGATGAGTAACGAGGTCTTCACGCGAGAGCGAGAGATCAAGAGATGGCGAGCATACGTTGATGATCGTATCGAGATCGACGATGTAGTCGTGTTCGCTCTCAAGAATCTCCTCGAGCACCATCAATCGTCTACGAACAACAACAACAACCAACGATTCAAGCATCAGAATGGAGCTGCTGCAGTAGCGTTGGCACGCGAGACGACGGCGGCGTACTTGTCGTCCTGCTTCTCAAAGTCCTCCCATCGCTGAATCGGCGGCAGCAGCGGCGTCACCGGGGCGTCGCTCGACGTCGTGGAGGCCATGTTCGATGCGAGTGAACTGCCTCCACACTCACTCGGCCACTCTGTCACTCAAGCTGCTGAATAGAGGCGCGCCTGGGACTCGCGAGATCGAGAGTTCGCAACTGGAGCTGGTTGGACCGCTGCTGCTCGATGTCGCAATACAAGCGCAAGTTCTCTCTCGTTCTCTCGTTCTCTCCAAATACCCAAGAAAAATCCGAGTGTTTGATAGATGGATAGCTACACCAGCAAGTGGAAGCAGGCAATAGATAGGTCACAGGAGCGCAGGAGAGCAATAGATAGGCGAGATACTTGCGTGTGTGTGTGTCGTGTGTGTGGTGAATGAGAGACGAGGAGAGGAAGAGAGCTATATAGAGGCAACGTGATGCCCCGGATTATTAAGGAGCGCTTGGAGCTCGGGGATTGGGTTGATTGATATTTTGCGCCGCGATTTTCGTTGTTTTCGGTCTTGTCGGTATTTCGCTCTTTTGTTCTGCGCCTCTCTCTCGCGTGCTCGATCGAGATCGAGTGCCGCGCCACACAAGGCGCTCCGACAAGTGGAGGAGGCAGAGAGGAGCAGAGAGGAGCAGAGAGAAGGTCACTAGCTCACGAGAGAGGCGAAGCGAGGTGAGGCTCGTGTTTTGTTGTTGGCGACGCAATGGCAGCCTTACGGCAGCGATTGGCGCTGCCAGTCGGGCGCGACGACGATGACGACGAGGAAGGTGGTGCTGGATCAGACGTCGAAGGCGGCGCTGGCTCGGATGTCGAAGGCGGCGCTGGATCAGACGTCGAAGGCGGCGCTGGCTCGGATGTCGAAGGCGGCGCTGGTTCAGATGTCGAAGGCGGCGCTGGTTCAGATGCCGAGGCACCGAATGCGACGAGACCGATCGACGAGAGCCGCATCGTGACTACGCTCGAGCGCACCAACAGCCACTCCTACTCGAACTTCAGGTCAGGAGAAGCTGCAGCCGATGAAGAAGAGGAGATCGATGACGAAGAGGGCGGCGCTGGCTCAGACGTCGAAGGCGGCGCAGGCTCAGACGTCGAAGGCGATGCTGGTTCAGATGCCGAGGGCGGCGCTGGATCGGATGTCGAAGAGCCACCGAGTGCGACGAGACCGATCGACGAGAGCCGCATCGTGGCTACGTTCGAGCGCACCAACAGCCACTCCTACTCGACCTTCAGGTCAGGAGAAGCTGCAGCCGACGAAGAAGAGGAGCCCGATGACGAAGAGGGCGGCGCAGGCTCAGACGTCGAAGGCGGTGCTGGTTCCGATGCCGAAGGCGGTGCTGGCTCAGACGTAGAAGGAGGCGCTGGATCGGACGCCGAGGATACTGCGCCGGCCACGCCCAAGGCCTCCAAGCCTCAACAACAGCAAGCGTCGCCGCCATCCAAGTCACCAACCTTGGCTTCGAGCGAGCGAACCAGATCACCGCTCGCCACCTCGAGCGTCGCCTCGAGTGTCGCCTCGAGCGTCACCTCGAGTGTCACCTCGAGCGTCACCTCGAGCGTCACCTCGAGCGTCAGCATCAGCAGCAGTAGTGGAAGTGCTGCGCCTCCAGGATTTGGGCTGCAGCGCTCTCGGGCTCCCGTGAGCGGCGACACTGACCTGCGCAAGTCTCGGCTCGAGAAGAGCGCCACCATGGCGGCACTGCACTCCACTACCGGGTCACCGCAGCTGACGCGTTCGCGCGAGTCGGGCCAGGTCAGTCGTCGCAGAACGAGCCTTGTCTCGGAATCGTGTGCTGGCATCGGGAGCAACGAGCCGAAGCTGGCGCGCAAGCTGACACAGAGTGATGACCCGTCCGCCGCCGCCGCCAAGACAGGCGGAGACAAGATTGCACCTCTCGGTGCTCCGACTGGACTCTCGACACTCGATGAGTGTACGTACTCAACAAGAGTGCCAGTGTCGTGCACTCAGAGTACCAACTAACCTCGCGCGCTCTCTCTCTCTCTCTCTCTCGCGAACAGCGGGAAAGAATTGGAGCCTCGAGTATCAGACCATCATCAACGACCCGGAAGCGACCTACAAACGCATCCAGGAGCTCACGGACGACTTTGTGTATGCTGCCAAGACCTACGGCAAGATCATCATCGCCGAGCACTGCTCGCACAACTATACCGTCAAGCCCTTCAATGCTGGAGGCCAAGCAGGTGGTAGCAAGTACATCTGCCAAGGCATTTTGTTCAAGTTCCCCAAGGACCGCCCGCCTGATGGCCGCACCCTCTGCATGTACTCGGGCACGACCACGCCGTCGATCGCTCGTGCCAACAAGGCCGCCAATGGAGAGCTTCGTGTATGTATCGTTTCGTATCGAATACGTGCAAGCAAGTCGATCCAGGAGCCCCTTCTCACTCACCGAGCGCTCTTCATTAGGGATTGATTAACTTGCTTCGAGGCACGATCAAGGCTGGCTTACAAAAGGAGATCTACTTCCCATTGATGGCATTGATCGACTTTCGGTATGCATTTCACTCAATCCGCTCAAAGCACTCCTCACTGACTCTCTCTGTCTCTCGTTCTTTGTCTGTCGCAGTGGCTATCGTTTGATTGCCATCTCGTTGCTACCCATCAACAAAAAGTCGCTCATCTACGGCACAGCTGATGGTGGCAAGACCGTGATGCAATCTGATCGCAAGTTTAACAAGGTATTCCCGATCGACTGAGTGAATCCTATCAAATTGAGTGGAATTGAATGGAGAAGCTGACTGCCTGGTTGATATTACAGTATATTGCTCGAGTTGCAGAACAAATTCACTCGGAGCCGCATACGGTGATTCCAGGAGTCGAGCAACATCAACTGGCAATCGATGTCGAAGCACACAAGGGCTCCGATGGCAAGTACTATATGCTCGACTTTGCGCGAGCGTTCCCGCCCGAGGACCCTCACATTCCCACTCCCAAGCTCTCGAGCTCCAACTGCTCTCCGTGGTTCCGCATGCTCCGGCCCGAGCTGGTCGACCGCTTCTACGCCGAGACCGGCAAGCGTCTGAGCCACGACGTGCTGACGCTCTGGGATAAGAGTGTCGTGAACTTGCGCAACATCAAGGACGCAACCAGGTTGCTGCACACGAGTGTCATTCCACAGTTTGCAGCGTTGCTGCAGATCGAGAACATGTACGAGCGCATCGTTCAGGTGGGAGACCTCGACTTGACCGAGGAGGCACATAAGCGCGGCATCAACATGCGCCACATTGGTCGTGTGCGATCCGCCTCGCAATCGGCCGAGATCAAGATGATACTGCTCTCGGAGATGGCGGCGCGTGCGCTCAAGAACGAGCTGAACGAGCGCCTGCGCAAGCAAGTCGAGCAGCAGAAGGTGCCGCTCTCGCAGCCGTACCGAGCCACGACGCTCGCGTTCTTGCGCGAGTTCCTGTGCACGTCGACACGCAGCGAGGTCGAGACATCGACGCACTTTTGGAGCGTCAATGTCAAGCCTTGGTTGAAAGAGTCCTTCCCAAAGAGCTTGTCGGACGAGGAGGAGAAGACCGACTTTGACTTGCGAGTCATGATTCATGCTTCGTACTTTATCGAGCGCTTCCAGAAACTCACAGCAAGTACGTGTTGCGAGCGAGGAACAACAAGTGGCACTTCTCTCGCGGATACCTGCCTGATACTTACTTGTACGGCTGGTTCAGTCAAGTTGAGCCAGCGACTCATCGACGAGTTCCGTATCCCCGAGTTGATGCCACAACCACTCTACGTGTTTGATCGCGACCTCAAGAAGATGGGAGCGCGCGTCAAGCAATTGAGCTTGGCAGACATGGCTCGTGCTCACGCACTGCTCGAGGACGCGACCAATAGCAGCTTCTACGCCGGCGAGAAGGTGTGGGAGCTCATGTCGGAGAACTTTCGCAAGTCGGTTGCGAGTTCGCCATCCTCCGAGAACCTCTTGTATTGGGCGTTGGGATTGTATCTCCACGCCTCGGCCCGTGAAGAGTACGAAATGGAGGAGAACAAGCATACACTGCGTCAGACCTTGTGGACCGATCCACAAAAGCTCCACCAGCTGTATGAGCTCGCCGAGTCCAAGGCTTACGATGCGGTACGAGCCGAAGCCGAAATGTCGCATCAGTCGCGTCAGTCGGTACTCACGATTGCATTGCACCTCTGTCTCAGATCAAAGTACTCGAGATCGACATTGCTTCCAAGGTTGTATCAGAGTATCTCGGCTGTGCCTGGGGATTGCTGGGCCTCATCAAGCTCAACCGATATTGCATCGAATACGAGGACAAGGCCATCATGCCGTTGTATATCTATGATGCTCACAGTACGTTGTCTCTCTCTCTCTCTCTCTCTCTCTCTCTCACCCTCTCACGGTGTGTGGTTGCCATATCGCTGCTGTACTGAACCACGCCACCTCCTCTACAATAGCATGCTTTGCGAAAGCCGTCAAGCACTGGCCACCGATCTGGCTCTTGTTGCATCAGTTTGCACGAAGCAAGTTCGAAAAGAGCCAGCGCATCATGAGCCTCGTCTCGAACCGACCGTCCAAGTTCATGAAGTGGGCTCGCTCGCACCAACGCACCAAGCTCGAGCTGCTGCTCTTCCTCTTGCGCACCTATCCCGATGAGCCGGTGCCGGTACCGCAGAACTCATTCACTCGCTTCATCTTCCCCGAGGGCCTGTACACCTACTCACACTTTCCAACCAAGCAAGCCTTGTACTTTAACATTATCAACTGCATTTTGTTATTCTCTTCGGTATGTTCTCATTCTCGTTCTCACTCGTTCTCACTCTCCCTCACTCATTCGACTCGTTGCTTGTTGTAGGATCACTTTCCACCGAATCCCAAAGCCAACTTGTGCTATGCTGGTCAGATGATGGAGTCGTGCCTTGCAGCGTTGCCACTCAAGGGCCTCGCCAAGGAGGACGTGGTCTACGTGATTACCACCGTCCCGCAGAGCCTCGGCAGCAGCATCAGTAGTAGCAATCTGAGTTCCCAATCGAACCTGGCTCGCGTTCTCGCGTACTCGATCAACGACTCGATCGTCAACGACCTCACAGTGTCGCGCGGCGTGCCGGTCAACTTTCAGCAGCTTCCCAACACGGACAGCGCCATCTTGGCGTTCCACTACGACGAGAACTGCCTGCGCAACGCGGGTCTCGACGACAAGTTCAACGAGCACCTCACGTCGGGCCAGCGGCAAGAGTATGTGAAGCACGTGCGCGAGCAGCATCCACGAGTGCTGCGCGTCCACAACGGCTTGCGTGAGCTGCCCTTGTTGGATCGAAACGTACATTTCCGAATGCGCAACGCTCCGTTGACGCTGGTCTATCGCTATGAGCCTGATATGTTTGCACTCAATCGACTCGAGATTCGATTGCCGTACGTGTGGCGTGCACATGCAGTGGCGTCTGGAGGACTCTTACTCACTGAGCATGAGCGTCTGTGGGTGTCGTTGCTCTTGTGTGATCAACCAGACCCCAAACTGAAGCGCATGACGTGCTCCCTGGTCGAATCGTTGTCTACGTGTCAGTTCGTACGTTGAGTCACAACATACGAGTGAGTGAGTGAGTGAGTGAGTGAGTGTATCACTAACACTCATTCGTTCTGCCTGTGTATCTGGTGCTTGTGTTTGCTGGCACAATCTAAAGAGGATCCACAAATCCCTTGCATGTACGACGTACCAGCAAGCAAGTTCGGCTTCCTCCAACGAGTGGCCGACATTGATCTGGGACGTGCCAACTGGAACACAACACTCGAACACAAGTTGGAGACCACTGTCGAAAACCAAGCATACTTGATCTATCGTACGTTTGTGCTTGGTTGCTAGCCATTGCTAGCGATAGCGATGCAAATGGCTCACTCACTCATCATGAGCGGCACGCAGACGTCGTTCCTCGGGCAATGTCAAGTTCATCGTGCTCCATGATGCTCGGCCCGATCAATGCGTACGGCTACCACTGCACGGCGGGACTGGACGTACTGCGCAAGTCCAAGTACATCAGTCCCGCGAACCAGGGCCTCGACATCTCGGAGCCGCAAGTGTTGCACGATGCGCTCTTGTACATGCACAATCGCTTCAACCTGCGCTCCCGACGTTCGGACGTGAGCCGTGACTCGTTGGCAGCCTTCATTCACCTCTCGCGCCACTCACCGACCTTCTACACGATCCTTCAAGCCCATCTCGTTCATCAGTACGGTGCACGGTGCTCTTGATACACCGAGTGGCTACTCTCACGTTGTACTTACATTGAATGCGATATTCGAATTGCCGTGTGTGTGCGAGCAGGAAGGAGTCGTACGGTGACTTGACGTTCTTTGATAGTCGTATGGCAAACGATTGGGTCTTGAACACGCTTCGAGCTACAGTGGCCACGTGTGTCACCAAGATCAACTTTGCGAACTGCAGTCACTTTTCTGAACAGGTACACTCAATCACGATATCTCCTTCACTCACGCACGATAATTCACTCACTAACTAACTCACTTGAATGAATAGCAATTGGTATTGCTGTTGGAGAGCGTTGCGCCACGATTGACTCATTTGAACCTGATGAAAGCTCGAGCGCTGGATAACGAGGCGCACGTAAGCTTGGGTGAGGCGACGCTCCAGGCCATTAGCAAGTGTCAGCAACTGCGCGAGCTGTTCATGTTCTCGGGCGACTACTCGAGCTTCAGTGCGTTGCAAACGCTGCGCAGTCTCGAGCACTTTGACCTGTCGCTCGAAAAGGACCGCCGCGGCAACATCAGCGACGACAGCTTTCTCGTCGACGTGCGAGCGTTGCTCAAGACTCGTCGCGTCGTCATCTTCCGATTCTGGTCGCACCTCACGAATCTGACGCTCCGTAACTGCTCGACCATCACGAGCGCGCTCTTCATGTACCACGACCACCACCACAAGCCGTACCTCCGCAAGCTGCGCCAGATCGCGCTGCACGAGTGTAGCGCCATCAAGTCGATCGAGTTTCTGCGCGACCTCACCGAGTTGCGCACCGTGAACCTCTCGTGCGACCAGCAGGGCCAAACGATCGCGAACGATCACGTCGGAGCCTTCTTGGCGCCATCAGCAGCGACGTTGCGAAAGTTGTACTTTGCCAACTGCAACTCGCTCTCGGTCGACTCGATCAACACCATCGGCCTATGCACCAGGCTGACGGTACTCGATCTCTACAAGGCCGTGAAAATGGCAGGCCAGCTGCCGTGGAACGTCTTGGCGCGATCGCTGCGCAACCTGCGCCAGCTGTACTTGGGTCATTGCAGCGTGCCGTTCAACGAGGTCGCCGAACTCATCGACAACAACGCCAACCTCACGCACCTTGGTCTCGAGTGCTGGGCCGGCAAGAACATTCTCGACGTCATCATGCAGCCACAGCACAAGATCGAGTACTTGAGTCTGGCAGGCATTGCACAAGATTGGTGTTGTGGTATGTTGTGACTATCGTGTGAGAGTGAGCCAGCCTGTGAATGAGAGGTGGTACTTACCACCGAATCGTTGGTCGTGTGGTCAACAGATCGAACGCTAGTGCACTTTGTCGACCACATGAAGGGAAGACTCAAGGTGCTGAGCATGTATGGCATCCGACGCAAGTGGACTCGCAGCTTCATCCAGTACTGCACGTTGAACTGTCCCGACATGAAGCTCTTCCACGACGACAATCAAGCCAAATGCTGTGCCTCGTTGACCGAGGTGCTCGCCAAGTAGAGACGCCCGACTCTCGCTCGTTCTCGCTCGTTCTCGCTCGTTCTCGCTCGTTCATTCGTTACACGCACCGATCGAGTCTATTACTTATGACTGTTATACCATGTATTGAGTAAACTCCACCTTAACTTTGTCAGTATCTCATATTGATACTCTCCTAAACTCTTGGATTCGACCAAAGAGATACTACAACGAATGTCGCTGCCTGAGATTCATCATTTGCTTGTTGCTTCTCCATCACTCACACCTCTCTCGCCTGCTTGCTCGTTACCCTCCCTCACCACCAACATGTCCACACCACAGAAGGTGGTGTTCGTGGGCTACTCAGAAGCACAGCGACGACTGTTGTTTCAAGGCGATGGCCTCTTTGCGACGCTCGAGCATACGATCAAGGTCAACGGCGCCGACGTGCATCTCTCGTGCAACGCCACTGCTTGTGGCTCCGAGTTCGACTCGGTGAGACCCGTGTGCTACGTCAACGCTCGAACCTTTGTGTTGCTCTACGACGCGACCTCGAGCGAGTCGTTGTTTCTCGTCAAGCACAAGTGGTTCCCTGAGGTACGCTATCGCTATCGCGATCGTGATCGTGTGCTTCTGTTCTGTTCTGTTCTCGATCGTTGTTGACATACACGACTCGCTCGCTCCATCTATCCACTCGAACACATGGGTACAGGTGCGCCGAACATGCCCAGGAGTGCCGATCGTCCTCGTGGGAGTACTGCTCGCAGCTACGACGCAGTCATCCACCACACCGACGCCATCGCCCACCACATCGCTCGACCCTCTCCCATCGATATCCAGCATCTCCAGCTCGAGCTCGAGCTCAAGCACCCTACCTCCCGCTCCCGCGCCAGCTCCAACTCCACCGCCTGCACTCGCAACATTCGCTTCAACATCATCATCATCGCTATCCAACATTGCTCCACGAGCCGTGCTCCCATTCCAACGAGCCAAGGAGGTCGCCAACGAGATCTGTGCGGCGGACTTCCACTATCTCGATCTCTCGACCTCGAGTCGTGCGAGCAGCACCGACGACCACAGCACGAGGGTCATGTTCTACAAGATCGCTGCCATCGTGCAGACCGTCTCGGCACTACCCGAGCCAGCGAAGCAACTCTATTCGCTCCACTTTGCAGGAGACCTCTTCTCGCCTTTGATGCATGGTACGTTCGCATCTGCCATCCAATGCCCATCAATCGAATCCAATCGAATCGAACCTATCCAATCGAATCTATTCAATAACGTACGTTCGTACATTGGGCGATGGTATCACATATCAGCATTCGAATGTACATTCTACAACAGCGACAAGACGATCGGACGCGATAGTGGCTATCTCTTCCTATCGACCCATCACCTGTGCTTCTTCCATTCCGGCACCCTACACAAGGACGTGGTGCTTCAACTCGAGCTGCACGACATTATCGGCGTCATGCAGAGCGTCGTCGGCTTGCGTCGTAGACCATGCATCGAGATTCAGACGCAACACACGGCGGTATGCCTGCGATGCAGCGCGCTCTCGCTACTCACTCAGCCCACGAGATACTGATTCGAATGGCACTTGGCACAGTACTCATTCGCTGGCTTCTCGTCGTTCGAGACCGCCTTCGAGACCATCGATCGAGCATGGAAGGCGGCGTCGTCGGATCCCACATCGTAACAACAACGAGCACCGATCGCCATCGGAGGCCTTGTAGTATAGAGATTCGCAGACCAGCTCGTTGGTGGAAGGATTGTATTGCACACGCGCACACACGCACTGTTCTCGGCCAGACTCTCTCATCTGGCTGACAATTGATAGCGAGTCGCACAAGTAAATGTTGTCGATCCACTATCGGCGATCGATATCGACATCCGCACACACACACACTCACTCTCACACAGTCTCAATATCACGAGTGGCAATGGCAAGTAGTACTACAGAATGAAGGATTGTACATGATACACAAACTCGACGACCGAGTCCGAGAACGAGTGGCAGCATCGTTGTGCCGCGAGTTCCATCGAGGGCGGGCCACACACGAGCACGCCGACCACGGACTTCTTAGGCTGGAAGCCATGGTCGGCCGAGAACGAGCGGTAGCCCGTGACGATGGTACGAAAGATCTCGTCAATGTCGGGTCGACCGAACGCGTACTCGAGCATCGGCGGCGGCTCGTCAGTGGACGGCTGAGAGTAGGTGGCATCGGGCTCGAACACCAGGCTGTCGTAATCCTGGTCGGTAGTGTTGGTTGATCGGGCGCCGCTCGAGACCAGGAACATGTCGTCATCGTCGTCGTGGTGGTGTTGGTGGTGCTGGTGCGGGTCGTCGTTGGAATCGGCGTCCTCGTGGTCCTCGCTGTCGGAGGAGCTGTCTCGCGTCTCGGTCAAGGCCTTGCGGAAGAAGTTGGCCGCCGGGGCGCTGCCTGAGACCAACGAACGCTTGGCTGCCGGCGCATACAGCTGTGCCGGTGGCTGGCCGAGAACGTGGTTGAGGTGCTTGTTGTTGAGCAACGGTGGCTGCTGGTGCTGGGCTGCAGGCGGCTGGGGCCCGAGTAGATGCTTGTCCTCCTCGGCGAATGTATCGACCGGCGTGACGGAAGGCGGCGGTGAGATGACCTTGTTGCGAGGAGGACGATAGGCGGCCATGTAGGCGGCTGGTGGACGAGGCAGCACATAGAAGCTGGTGGTCTGGTTCGAGGAGCGATTCGGTTGTGTGACAAAGAGTTGTACATCGACCGTAACGAGCGAGTTGGACGTGGCGCGGCACTTGGAAATGAGATCCGCCAGCGCCGAGCCATACCTAATATGCAGAGCCAGCACCAACGCCAGCGCCAGATCGAGTCAGCCAGTGCGCTCTAGACTGAGCGGCATGAATCGACGTACCATTCGAGATGCTCAGGCCTACGCACGACCCAAACGAGATGCACCAAGCGACATCGCCCAAAGGTCGAAGCGGTGGTGTGATACTTGGAGGCATTGGCTCGGTGTGTGGCCTCGAGCTGTGCCATGAGATCTCGCAGCAAACTCATGGCAGGCGTGATGCCGATGCCGCCGCAGATCAACACCGATTCCTTGTAGTCTTGCAGCGTGAGGCCGACGCAGCCATACGGGCCGTCGAGGCGCAGATCGAAGGCGCTCGAGAAGAGCGAGACGGCCTCTTCGGTGCGCATGCCCGACACGTAGTCGTCAGCCAACGAGTCGTTACGCAGCGCACGATTGGCGAGTTGGTTGACTTGATGCGACCACGTGTCGGGGCCCATGTCGCGCACGAGGAACGTCAGCTTGTCGTCCGACGGAGCCGAGGCGATCGAGTACGGATGCCATTGGAGTCGCGAGATGCTCGGTACGTTCAAGAAGCAGTATTGTCCCGGTTGGAAGGTGAGTTCATGGCGATCGACCTCGATCATTGTAGCACCGACCTGCATTCGATTCATGAATCCGTCGTTCAATCATCGATCTCGAACGGCATCGAACGGGGAGTTGGATTCACGCGGTCGTACCAGCGGCTTTCGCTGCATCGGAGGGAGCGACAAGAATCGTTTGGTCATGTTGGAGCGATAGGCACGCACGATGCGATCGAGAGCATACAAGAAGATGCCAGGCAGGAGATAGAACAAGAGCCAATCGGTTCGCCAGCCGAGACCGGCGATCGTGTGCGCGATCACGAGCACCAACAGCACGAGGAACAAGAAGTGCGAATAGTAGAAGACCTCAAAGTGATTGCGACGCACGATCTCGAGGGCGAGAGTGAGCATCACGAACAGCACCAACCATGATGCCTGAGGTTGCATGGTTGCATTGTGGCATTGTGGCATTGGCGTTGAAGTGTTGAAGATGCCCGCCATCGAATGGTTGATTGATTGAATTAGAGATGCAACGAGTGAATGAATTAATCAATGTGGGAGGTCGTACCTGGCCAAGCATGGCGGCAGTCGACGCGGCTTCCTCAGCAACGACGCGGTTCGAGATCCATATGTAATACCACACCGAGCCGTGTATCGTTGCAAGCACGAACACTCCTCGCGCCAGGAACCTATGAAATCAATGAATGAATGACCTGTTCGATGATGATGATGATGATGATGATCGGGGAGGTTGTCTTGCATAGATCGAGAGCGCGCGAGGGCCTACCTATGAATGATATTGGCTCGTTCGAACGGCACCTTGAACCAATAGAGCCAGACCGAGTTGCGCGTGATCGGCAGCAACGTGATGCCGAGATTCACGACCGTCAAGTGTCCTACCAAGGGCCATCGATCCATGCCGATCAGGCTCCCCGAACGCCACCACAACTCGTGCCGATGCCTGCGGATGTTTCAGAGAGATAGATATACGAACCGATGGCTCGATTGATGGCGTAGTCTTGCTTCTCGTACGAGCGAACGACCCAGTACGCGAGCAGTCCGTACAGCAGGTTGCACACGAGCCACAGCGCGATCGGCAGCGCGGTTTGTCGCACGAGAAACCACACGCGCCAAGCTGACGTTCGTTCCTCGATCACCGTGCGGGCCTCGTGCTCGCTGCGTACGGTATCCATGCCAGAATCGTCGGCCATGACGGAGCTCGAGCTCGACGGCACGCTCGAGTACGTCGGATCTGCCATCTGCAAGTCGGTCCCTTGTGCTGCCATGTAGTGCAATGATGCTTCGTCTCCCCTCGTTGAAAATGGTGGTGGTGATGGTGATGACGATGTATGTGCGTGTGGTGGAGAGTGGGGTTGGGCTGGTGAGGAATGAGAGAGCCCACACGCACGCACTCGCTCTCTCGCGCGCTGAAGAGTGGTGGTGCTGGTTGTTGGTGATCGAGAGGAAGAAAGAGATGAGGAAGAGGAAGGTTCCCTCTCTCTCGCTCGAGCGAGAAATCGCGAAACTGCGAAACTGCGAAGGAGCGAAGAAATCAAACGATCGATCTCGCGTTGTTGTTGTTGGCTGTCTCGTATCGATATCTGCACCATTAGAGAGTGAGGTATTGATATCTACATCATTAGAGAGTGAGGTATTGATATCTACATCATTAGAGAGTAAGGTATTGATATCTACATCATTAGAGAGTGAGGTATTGATATCTACATCATTAGAGAGTAAGGTATTGATATCTACATCATTAGAGAGTGAGGTATTGATATCTACATCATTAGAGAGTAAGGTATTGATATCTACATCATTAGAGAGTGAGGTATTGATATCTACATCATTAGAGAGCAAGGTATTGATATCTACATCATTAGAGAGTGAGGTATTGATATCTACATCATTAGAGAGTAAGGTATTGATATCTACATCATTAGAGAGTGAGGTATTGATATCTACATCATTAGAGAGTGAGGTATTGATATCTACATCATTAGAGAGTGAGGTATTGATATCTACATCATTAGAGAGTGAGGTATTGATATCTACATCATTAGAGAGTGACGTATTGATATCTACATCATTAGAGAGTGAGGTATTGATATCTACATCATTAGAGAGCAACGTATAGATATCTACATCATTAGAGAGCAAGGTATTGATATCTGCACCATTAGAGATTGATATCCACATCATTAGAGAGTAAGGTATCGATATCTGCACCATTAGAGAGTAAGGTTTGATATCTACATCATTAGAGAGTAAGGTATTGATATCTGCACCATTAGAGAGTGAGGTATTGATATCTACATCAATCGAACGCCATGACGTCGCTATCATCGACGCCAGCACTCTCTGCACGCGAGAAAGCCATCATGCATATGCTGGAGCTCCTCCACGACGACTCGCCCAAGGCGCTCGACGAGCTGCGCACCATGTGGGACACCTACCGCACACAGGCGGGCTTCCCTGCCACGCCAGCCGCGTCACTGTTCCCAGACGAGGCCGGGGCTGCTGATGCATCGAGCAGTGCGAGCAGCATCTCGAGCAGCAGCAGCGATGAGGTCGGCGCCAAGCGGTTGGGAGGCTTCAGCAATCCGGATGCCAAGAAGCAACGCCACACATGAGAGAGAGAGAGAGAGAGTGACTCGTGTGCTTGTTGTATCATATCGCATATCGAATATCGAATATCGATGCTGCTCATGTGTAAACTATCTGCAACTCGAATCGATGGTAGTTGGGGATCGCGAACAGGAAGAGACTCTCTTACTCTCGGAGGAATGATACAGTGTGGACGTGTGCGGGCATCGATTGTGCAGTGTCGTTGCCTCTCGTGGATGGTGTGGTGCGGTGTGTTTGGGGTTGGATTTGATGGATGTCGAGCAGCGGGTACTCGCTCAGAACTTGGTCGGGTGCGGTCGACGCAGCTGCTTCTCACGACGGACGTCCTTGGTGCGTGGTGGTCTCGTGGCGTTGAAGACCGAGGCGCGAGTCGCATCGTCGAGCGGCGCCACCTTGCTGATGACGCCCTTTGCGCAGTTGAACTTCTCGCTCAGCGCGCGCAGCGTCCACGACACGGGGTCGGCGCGACGCAGCTCGGCGATCTCGGCCTTCTCGGCATCCGATAGCGCACGCCAAGGCTTCGAGGCTCGTGGCGACACGACCGGAGACTGCAGCGCCTCGATGGGAGTCACGTGGTCGAAGAGGAAGCCGCCAGGCACGACGCTCTTGCGCAGTACCACGTGTTGCGGTTGTGGCTCGGGTGTCGTCGACGACGCTGCTGTGGTCGTCGTGGTGGAGTAGAAGCAGCCATGTGCCACTCGAACAGCACTAGCACTACAACTTTGAGATACAATAGAAGGACCATTCGACGCCACGAGGGCGCATCGAACCACGTATCGCAGCATCGTCTCTCGCTCGTTGTTGTTGATGTTGATCGATCGAAATGACGAAGATCGATCAAGGCGAAGAAGCCAAGCCGATAATTTCGCATGCCCCGATGGCGAAGATTTCGGATACCCCGTAATACCCCGGCTTGAAATCTCGCGTAGCAGCCACAGAGAACTCGCTCGTTGGTGCTGTTCCTTCCTTCATTCATTCGATCTCTTCTGGGTCTTTGGCTGTTGGCTCTCTTGCATTCACACATCCCCCCATCCCCATCCCCATCCGCTGTACTCGTGCTGGAGTTGAGGCTTGAAGGATTTGGTATTTGGCATATCTCGTCGAGGTAGAGGCGGTCTGAGGAATGTCGCAGCAACAGCTACAGCAGCAGGCCGAGCGACACGGCGTGGTGTTTGAGGGCTTGCCTGCTTCGTGGTCCGACGCCCAGCTCGAGGCGTTGGTGAGCGAGTGTGGCGGTCCGTTGTTGTCGGTGTCGATCTCGCGACACTTTACGTCGGGCGAGTCACGAGGCTCGGCGGTCGTCGTGTTTGGTGCGATCAACGCGGCGCGCGCCGCCGTGCAAGTGTTCGACGGCGCCACGATCGACGAGCACACGTTGC
>Ga0209935_1002089_pt1 | contig 26444 bp, 28 predicted proteins | sample ThiBio_1000_plan_2_FD_183958 | JGI IMG/M metagenome (GOLD analysis project Ga0209935, IMG submission 183958) | Wastewater bioreactor microbial communities from Cape Town, South Africa - Thiocy_cont_1000_plan (SPAdes) | ecosystem: Engineered > Bioreactor > Thiocyanate-remediating >...
CCATCGTTCGCACTGAGACCAAATTCAGAACAAAAAGTTGGAGCCACCCCGTAGGGGTGAGGTGTCATGAACGTTGTTGGAATTGACGGCACCGGTGATATTGTCGCCGAACCAGATTGGGAAAGCATCTTCGACGACGTGCTGGAGATCGGGCAGGCTCACGAGCACTGGCGCCGGGTCACCACGGAGTTGAAGGACCGCACGCTGATGTCGCCTGGCAACGCCCATGCGCTTCAGCGGCTCGTCGTCGCATACGTCCTTTACGATCGCTCGCTGCGGGAGGTCGCGGAACATGGTGCCGTCACTCGGCCGAAGCGCGGAAACCCGAAAGCCATCGCGCGCACCAGCCCCCATTTCGTTGCCATGCGCGAAATGGCGTCGGACGCCGCAGTGCTCGAAGCAGAATTTGGCCTGTCGCCACGGCGCCGCTCGGCAGCATCGAAGGCCGAACGCAAAACGAAAGTGACGCGGCCTTCCGATGAGTTCACCAAGCGAAAGGATGCATGACCCGATAACCGCCTGGGCGCGGGATGCCGTTGGCGGGAAGATCGTTGTCGGCGAGATCGTCGCCGCTGCCGCCGAAAGGCACCTCCGGGACTTGAAGGATGGTCCGGCGCGGGGGCTGCATTGGTCGGTCGAAGCTGCGACGCGGCCGCTCCGCTTCCTGCCGGCGATGCTGACGATCACCGAAGGCGCAAAAGTCGGCCATCCGTTCGAACCGCTGCCGTGGCACATCTTTTGTGCCGGCTCGATCTTCGGCTGGCGGCGGGACAGCGGCCGGATGCGCTTTCGCTCCGGCTGGCTGGAGACCGGCAAGGGGCAAGCGAAAAGCCCGCTGATGGCCGGCATCGGCATTTACATGGCCGGTTTTTACGGCATCGAGCGCGCCAAGGTTTTCGCGATCGGGCAGGACAAGAACACGGCGAACGTTCTGTTCAAGGATGCCGTTGCCATGTGCCGCGCGACGACGCCGGGCCACGAGGAAGGCGACACGATGGCGTCCCGTGGCGAGGCTATCATCCGTGGCGAGGGCGACAACGCTTGGAAGATCGAGTTTCCGGGCGTCGGCGATAACGTCTCGATCTTCCAATCGCTGGCGAACGGCGAGGCAGTATCCGGCCCGAAGCCGACGCTGGTCGCCGCCGACGAAATCCACGAGTTCAAGTCGAACACCTCGATCGAACTGTGGAAGGAAGCCATTGCGAAGATGCCGGGCGATGCGTTGATGCTGCTCGGCACCAACACGCCGGCCGCAACGCAGATCGTCGGAACGGAATATTCCGACTATTACCAGAAGGTGGCCAAGGGCGAGATCGACGACGACGAGGCATTCGCCTTCATCGCGCGTGTCGATGTCGCAGATCGCGCCGACGTCTTCGATCGGCCGGAGGTCTGGCAGAAGGCGTTGCCGGCGCTCGGCGTCACGTTCCCGCTGGAGAACATCCAGGGGCGCGTGAACACGGCCAAGCAACTCCTGTCGACGGCGTTTTCGGTGCGGCGCCTTTATTTCGGCGACCCGATTGGCTCGACCGACTTCTGGATCGCGGAGGACGCTTGGGCTGCGGTGCAAGGGCGTGTCGACGAGAAGGCGCTGAAGGGCTGCAAGTGCTGGCTCTCGCTCGACTTGTCGCAGAAGAACGACCTCACGGCGCTGACGGCGGTCTGGATTGATCGATCCGGCCATCTGCATGCCAAGACGTTCTACTGGACGACGCAGGACCGGCTCAAGGAGCGCGGGCTTGCCGATCATGCGCCCTATGAGACCTGGGCGGCAAACCCCGATGTCACGCTGACGGCGGTGCCGGGCGCGGTGATCGACAAAACGTTCGTCGCCGCGGAAGTGAAGCGGATTTGCGCAGAGCACCAGGTCGAGTTCCTGGCGTTCGATCCGGCCGGCATGGCCGATTTCATCGCATCCTGCGAGGACATCGGGCTCGCGGTCTGGCGCTACAAGGGACCGAAGGAGCCGAAGGGCGTCGGCCTGAAGCTCGTCAACCATGCTCAGGGCAAGCTCGTGCGCTTCGAGGACAAGCAGCTCACCATGCCGCGCTCCATCGAGAAGCTCGAAGACCGGATCCTGAAGAAGACGATCACGATCGATAATTCGCCCGTCACGTATTCCTGCGCCGCCAATGCAGCGGTCGACACGGATGGCCAGAACAACCGCGCGTTCGACAAGAGCCGCTCCAGAGGAAGGATCGACGGAATGGTGACGATCGCGATGGCAGTCGGCGCGGCCGACAACGAACTGGAAGAAGTCAAGAAGTCGCCTTACGCGACTCGCGGCATTCGGATGGTTTGATACGATGGGTATCCTCGACCTGTTTCGCGCGGGCGGCAGTAAGGCGGCATCGAAGGCGCCACCGAAGTTCAATGGGCAAGAATACGTTCTCGCGTCGCTGACTGACCCGAACGTCATCGAAATATTGCGCGACGGCCTGATGTCAGCGAGCGGTTTCACGGTGAATGTTGAAACCGCCCTGCGAAACCCGGCGATGTTCCGGGCAGTTAGCCTGATTTCGAACTCGATCGGCATGCTGCCGCTGCACCTGAAGAACCAGGAGACGAAGAAAAAGGCGACCGAGCACCCGCTGTTCAAGGTGCTGCATCGCAAGCCGAACAGTTTCCAGTCGGCCTTCGATTTTCGCGCACTGATGCAGCTTCGTGCGCTGGTCCACAAGAACGCTTATGCGCTGATCCTGCGCTCGACCAGCCTGCGCACCGGCAAGAAGAAGATCACCGGCCTGGTGCCGCTCGATCCCCGCCGCATGCAGGTGAAGATGCTGGCGGACTGGACGCTGGATTACACCTATGAGCCGGTGAACGGCCCTAAGGTGCGTTACAAGGCGTCCGACATCTTCCACCTGCGCGGCATGTCGCTCGATGGTATCAACGGCTTTTCGCTGGTGGAGCAGGCGCGCGAAGCCATTGGCCTTGCACTGTCGGCCGAACTCGCGGCCGGCCGTATCTTCAAGAATGGTTCCCTCATTCAAGGTGTCATCGAGATTGACGACGTGATGAGTGATGACGCTTACGAGCGGCTGAAAACATCATGGGCCAATCGTCACACTGGCGCCGAGAATGCCGGGTCTACACCTATCCTTGAGAAGGCGACATATAAACCGATCGGGACGACGGCGCGCGACGCCCAGATGTCCGAGCTTCGCAAGCTGCAGGTCGAAGAAATCGCCCGTGTGACCGGCGTGCCGCGCCCGCTCCTGATGGTCGATGAGACCAGTTGGGGGTCCGGCATCGAAGCGCTGGGCCAGTTCTTCGTCGCCTATGCGCTTGGCCCATGGTTCGAAGCCTGGGAACAATCGATTGCCCGCTGCCTCCTCGATGACGACGAGGCGGAAATCTACGAGGCCAAATTCAATCCTGGCGCGCTGCTGCGCGGTTCGCTCAAGGACCAGGCGGATTATTTCGCGAAGGCCATGGGTGCCGGCGGGCACCAGGGCTGGATGCACTACGACGAGGTTCGCGACGTCATGGACCTGCCGGAGCGAGAAGCGCCGGTCAACCCGATGATGGGCCACAACGGCGGCCCTGGGCTCGACGATCCCGAACCGGAGCCGAAGCCCAAGCCCAAGCCCAAGCCGAAGAAAACGCCACCTGTCGAGGAAAACGACGATGACGAATAATCCATCCGCCTCGAAGCCGAAGCCCTCCGTACAGGTCATCGGCAGCTCGGTCTCGAAGCCGCCGCGCGGTGCCATCGGTCGGCCGCAGGCCAAGGCCCGCCCCGCCGCGTTGCCGCTGCCGGCAAACCGCGATGTCTGCGCGTTCACGAAGCCGAACGTCTTCGACCGCTGGACCGACGATGCGTCCGGCATCCGCTCCCTGGAGCGGGGCGACAACGTCATCACCATGTTCGAGGCCATCGGCGAAGATTTCTGGACCGGTGGCGGTGTCACGGCGAAGAAGGTTGCATCTCAACTGAAGGCCATCGGCCCGCGCCCTGTCGAGGCCCATATCAACAGCCCCGGCGGCGACATGTTCGAGGGGATCGCAATCTTCAATGTGCTTCGCGAGCATCCCCAGCCGGTGACGGTCAAGATCATGGGAATGGCTGCGTCGGCGGCCTCCATCATCGCGATGGCCGGCGACACGGTCGAGATCGGTGCGGCGTCTTTTCTGATGATCCACAATTGCTGGGTTATGGCCATGGGAAACCGCCACGATATGCGCGAGACGGCCGAATGGCTGGAGCCGTTCGACCAGGCCATGGTCGGCGTCTATGCCGCGCGCAGCGGCCGCGATCCGAAGGAGATTGCCAAGTGGATGGACGCCGAGACCTTCATGTCGGGTGCGCAGGCAATCGAGCGAGGCTTTGCCGACGCGCTCCTGCCGGCCGATACCATGACGACTGATGCCGCGGCCAAGGCGCGCGATACCGAAATCAACGAAATCCGGGCGATGGAATTGTCGCTCGTATCGGCGGGCATGACACGCAGCGATGCGCGCGCCCGCCTCAACAAGATCAAGGGTACGCCAGGCGCTGCTCTTGGAGCCACGCCCGGCGCTGGCGCTGACGACTGGTCGGGTCTCCCCGACCTGCTTTCCACCATTCGGTCTAAATAAGGAGCAATCTCCCATGACCATGCATATTGCACAGGGCTCTCTCGCCCTCGCACGCCCGCGCGCCGTGATCTCCATGCCGCGCGCCGATGTCTCCAATCCGGCGGCGATGCTCAACGAAATCAAGGCAGCCTTCGAAGAGTTCAAGAAATCGAACGACGAAAGCCTGAAGGGTAAGGCCGACGTCGTCGTTTCCGAAAAAGTCGAGCGCATCAACAGCGCAATCTCCGTCATGGAAGGCAACTTCCAGAAGGCGATCGACGACATGAACGCCAAGCTGGCGGCGGCTGCCGGCGTCGGCGTCATCGGCGACCTGCCGGGTGACCCGGAATACATCAAGGACTTCAAGGCTCACATGCGCCGTGGCGACGTGTCGGCCGCGATGCAGAAGAGCAGCGATGCCGATGGCGGCTATCTGGCGCCGATCGAATGGGATCGCACCATCACCGGCAAGCTGAAGAAGATTTCCCCGATCCGGCAGAATTCGCGGGTAATCTCGATTTCCTCGGCCGGCTTCAAGAAGCTGTTCACCGACCGCGCGATCGGTTCCGGCTGGGTCGGTGAAACGGCGTCGCGCCCCGCCACCAGCACGCCGCAGCTCGCGCAGCTCGACTTCACCCCCGGCGAAATCTACGCCAACCCGGCGATCTCGCAGGGCATGCTCGACGACTCCGCAATCGACCTTGAGGTCTGGCTCTCCGACGAGGTCGACACGGAATTCGCTCGCCAGGAAGGCATTGCCTTCGTCGGTGGTGACGGCGTCAACAAGCCGTTCGGCCTTCTGACCTACGTCACCGGCGCCGCGAATGCTGCGAAGCATCCGTGGGGCGCGATTGGCGTCAAGAACAGCGGTGCTGCTGCTGCCCTGACCAGCGACGGCTTCATCGACCTGTTCTATGACCTGCCGGGCGAATATTCCGGCAACGCCAAGCTCTACACCAACCGCCTGAGCATCGGCGCCATGCGCAAGCTGAAGGACGGTCAGAATAACTACCTGTGGCAGCCCTCCTTTGCCCTGGGCCAGCCTTCCACGCTCGGCGGCGTGCCGATCGTCGAAGTCTCCGACATGCCGAACATCGCGGCCGGCAACATCGTCGCCCTCTACGGCGACATGGAGGCGACTTACCTCGTGGTCGACCGCATCGGCATCCGCGTGCTGCGTGACCCCTTCACCAACAAGCCCTTCGTGCATTTTTACACGACCAAGCGCGTTGGTGGCGGCGTCTACAACCCCGAGCCCATGCGCGCCCTGAAGGTTTCGGCCTGACGCGCCCTGGCAGCGCTTTCGGGCGCTGCCTTTCCTCCTGAGACAGCGAAAGGAACAGGACAATGGCAACCACCAAGACCAACGAGAATGCGGGCAACGACCCTGCGAACATCGCGCCGGCAACCGAGATCGATCCCTCCGGCGCTCCGGTGCAGATCGTTCCCGACGTCGATCTGACGCATCCCGCCGTTGACGCCGACCCGCGCAAGGGCACGACCGTCGATCAGAACCGCATCGACTTCAACGATCCGAACAAGTCGGGTGCCGAAGCGGTCGCGGACATGCTGAACGCCCAGGGCGTCCCGACCAAGGCCGACGAATAAGCCATGATCACCGTCATCACCCCGCCGCAGCCGTTCGTGACGCCGGCCGACATCCCAGGCTCACACGCCCCGGACGATCCGGCCATCACGGCAATGATCGCGGCTGCGGTCGGGGAGATCGACGGCCCGTATGGCTGGCTCCGCCGCTCGATCGGCAAGCAGACGCTCGAAATCTCGGGTCGATGGTTGAGCCAGTCGGTCGAACTGCCGCTGCCGCCGATCATCGCCGTCGTCGGTGCCTTCTGGACGGACGCCGCCGGCACGGAAGCCGCGCTGGACGCTGGCAGCTATTTCAAGCGGGGCGAGGCCGTCGTCTTCAAGACAGGCGCGCCCTGGCTGGCCCGCTGCGCCGGCCTGCGCATTCGCTATACCGCCGGCTTCAGCGAGGCAGACGGTACCGGCCCGATCCCGCCGCAGGTCAAGCAGGCGATCATCATGGCGGTGCAGAACATGAAGGCGCTCGCCGCTGAAAATCTCTTCCTCCGCGCTGAGGAGGTCGAAGGGATCGGCCGGAAAGAGTTCACCGTGTCGGAGACGGCCGGCAACATCGTCCGCGAGACGACGCGCCGGCTGCTGCGCGGGCTCAAGGTGGCAACCGTATGACGCCGCGCGAAGCCATTGCCATGCTCGACCAGCAGCTCATCGAGCATGGCGAGACAGTCACCTTCCGCCGACCTCATGATGGCAGTGTGGCGGAAGCCACGGTGAAAGCCTTCGTGACCTATGCCAACTCCTCCGAATTTGTCGGCTCAGCACGGCAGACGATACGAAACATCATCATCTCGCCAACGGGTCTGGAGAATTGGCCAGGCGGTCACCCCGACGTAAACGACTGGTGCGTCATCGCCGACCAGGAATGCAGCCTGCTGCCAGCCAAGCCGAAGCGGCTGAACGATGTGCTGGTGCGGGTTAATCTGACGGTGGAGGGCTGATGACCACCTTCGAGACCTTCGGCCGCGATATCCGGCTGGCGTCGGCCGGCATGTCCGGCGAGGCGATGGCGCGGGAACTGGCAACGTTTGCCAAGGCCGAACTGCGCCGCGTCATCCGTGAAGGGATTGCGAGCCCGATCTACCAGACGTTCGTCAACGGCGCCGAAGGCGTTGCCGAAGAAAGCGTGAAGCCGCCGGGACCGATCGTCTATGTGTTCCTCAACTGGCGGCTGATCATCGAACATGCCCTTGAGGCGCTGGTCCGAAACTCGCCGCACAAGACCGGCGCGTTCCAGCGGGCCTTCGTGGTCATCTCCGGCGGCCGGATCGTGACGGATTATGATGCCATCGGCCCGAACGACGAGGTCATCATCACCAATTCTCGGCCCTATGTCCGCAAAATCCAGGTCGGCGCGATGAAGATGTCGGTTCCGCCGCGCTTGTTCGAGAAGGGCAGGGCGGCGGTGTTTTCGCGCTTCGGGCGGCAAATGTTGGCGGCCGAAGTGACCTTCCTCAACATGCCATCCGGCATTCATGCCGATATCCCGTACATCCTGAAGGGTCACCAGCGGGTGCGCGCCGCAGCCCGGTCGCAGTTTTCGTCGGCTTTCCGTGAAGGCCGCACGACGCTGGCGCGCCGCAAGGACTTGGAGGCCGGCCAGCCGCTGACCTATCCGGCCCTCATCCTGAACATGGTGCGCTGATGGCGAGCCCCGAAGCATTCTCGCCGATCGAGGCATACCTGAAAGCCGAATGGACGGCGACGCCCGTCGCGTTCGAAAATGACGGCTTCGAGCCACCGAAGACCGCCTCCGCATTTGTGCTGGTCGAAATCTTCGGCACCTATTTCGCGCAGGCATCCATCGGGGAAGGCGACCGCGTCGAAAATCTCTGGCGCGAGGCGGGCATGATCTATCTGCACGTCTGCGTCCCCCGTGGCAGCGGCTCGCTGCCTGCGCGCACCTACTGCCGTCAGCTCGCCGACCTGTTTCGCGGCCAAGACCTCGGGAACATCCGTTTTCGCGACATCTCGATCGGTGCGGCCGAAGTCGGAGATGAGAAAGGCAACTACTTCAGAATGACCGTCACCATCGAATGGGAAAGGGACGAACCATGAATGCCACTGTGAAAAAGCCCTTCAACAGCCATCGTCGGCGCTACCGCGTCGGGGATCCTGTCCAGTCCTCGGATGATCTGGCGCCGCATAGCTTCAACGGCCTGCTCTCGTCCGAATTCATCGAACTGCCCTCGGCGGAAGAAGTCCCCGCCGAGCTGCGCAAGCCGCGCCTGCCGAAGTAACCATCCCGAAAACCTGATTTCTGCACCGACCGGAGCGCCCGGCGGACGCTTTGTCATGGAGAAAAAGCAATGACCGACTCCAACCGCCTGCGCCTGACGGTGGCGCGCCAGCCCGATCTTCACGTTCCGCCGGTCAGCCCGCGCATGCGCACGATGCGCATCACCGGCGAGAGCCTGAAGTATGAACCGCAGTTCGTGCAGCCGGACGAAATCCGCGACGACCGCATGAACGCCGATCCGGTGAAGATCAACGAGAACAACAACGGCGGCATCAACTATCAGCTCTCCTTCCCGGTCGACGAAAGCCCGCTTTCGGAATTCTACCGGTCGATGATGTTCAATCCCTGGATGAACACGCCCTATCGCGACAATGACGGCACGGCTGACAGCGTCATCACCGGCGTTGCGGCCACGGGCGGGATCATCACCATCGTCACCGGCGCGGCCTTCGTCACCGGCCAGCTTATCCGGGCGACCGGCTTTGGCGCCGCCGGCAATAACGGCCTGTTCAAGGTCACGACCGGGTCGGCCACCGTGCCGGCGGTCGGCGATGGCCTGCTGACCGACGAGGCGGCGCCCGGCGCGAACGCCCGTATCAAGGTCGTGGGCTTCGAAGGCGCTGCCGGCGATATCACGGCGCTGGCCGATGGTCTCGGCTCGACGGCGCTCGACTTCACCACGCTTGGCCTGGCGGTCGGCCAGTTCGTCAAGATCGGTGGCGTCGGCGCCGGCTTCCGCTTCGCGACCGACAAGAACAATTCCTTCGCCCGCATCGTCGCCGTGGCCGCCAACAAGATCACGCTCGACAATCTGCCGACCGGCTGGGCCGCCGATGCCGGCGCCGGCAAGACGATCCGCGTGTTCACGGCCGACTGGATCAAGAACGGCACGACGACGTCGGCGTTGATGATCGAGCGCGGTTTCATGGGCCAGGCCGTGCCGACCTACATTCGCCAGTATGCGATGGTGGTCGGCGAGGCGACGATCGACATCACCAGCGAGCAGTTGATTTCCGGCACCTTCACGGTGCAGGGCCTCAAGGGCGAGAAGTCGACGGTCTCCATCGACCCGACGCCCGACAAGCGCACGACCAACGCCAACGTGTCGGCAAACGTCAACGTCGGCCGCATCGCCGAGAATGGCGCACCGATCACCGGCGGCAACTTCGTCAAGGCGCTTCAGATCACCGTGAATAACAACCTGCGTATTCTGACGGCTGACGGCGAAGTCGGCGGCGTCGATATCGGCGTGGGTGAAGTCGGGATCACGGTCAATCTTGAGACCTACTTCAAGACCGGCGATCTGCTCGACCGCCTGTTCGATAACCTGCCGACGAACGTCAACGCCATCGTCACCAAGAACAGCCAGGCCGTGATCTACAGCCTGCCGCGGCTGACCTATACCGGCGGTGCGCCTTCGGCCGGCGCCAAGAACCAGGATGTCATGCTGCCGCTCTCCGGCATGGCCTCCATTGACCCGCTCACCGAGTCGCACATCATGATGAGCCGCTTCGAATACTACGAAGCCTGATCCCCGAGACATCCCGGCAGATATTCGCGCGAATGGGCGGGCGGCAATGCCGGTTGCCGCCCTCCACCCTTCCGGCAAAGGACGACCGAAAATGACCCTGAAAATCTCCTCCCTGAAAGCCAACCTTGCCCGCGAAGTCGAAGGCGACTGGATCACCTATCCGCGCTGGAAAGACATTCGCTTCAACGTTTCAGCCTTCACCAAGCCCTCCTACCAGACCGCCCGCGACGAACTGCACCAGCGTGTCGCCAAGAAGAACGGCGGCGTGCTGCCCGGCGTTGACGAAATGCGGCCGCACTATGCCAAGCTTTACGTCGATGAAATCCTGCACGACTGGGACGGCTTCGATATCGAATACTCGCCGGAAGACGCCGTGGCGCTGCTGTCCGATCCCGCCTATCGCGACCTGTTCGACGCCGTCGAATGGTGCGCCGGCCAGATGTCTCGCGTCGAGGTCGAATATGTCGAGGGCGCGGCAAAAAACTCCGCGCCGCCCTCCGCTGGCGGCTCGAAGGCGAAAGTACAAACGACTGGCTGACAAAGCTCGCAGCGGAATTCCCTGACGAGCTGCCGGCCGACGAGCTTCCGGTGATGCCGCCGGAAGCTGCCCCGCAGCCGGGGCACGAGATGTATTGGCAGGCCTGGGAAGCTGTTCAGCACGACCGCCAATACACGCAGACGGGCATTCCGCTGCCCATCAGCTTCATGGCCATCGACGCCTATGCAGATCGCAGGCGGATCGATGGCCAGATGTTCGACACCCTGCACACCCTGCTTCGCGTCCTTGATGACGAGTGGCGCGCTTTCGTCGCCGAAAAGCGAAAGCAGCAAGAGCAATCCCGCAATGCCTGACAGTTCGAGAGGGATCACATGGTAGTCCAGATGAGCAGCCTGCGCGTTGCCTCCGATCTCGATGCATCGGGATATGCGCGCGGGGCGAAGCAGATCGACGCCGCCAATGCATCCATGGCGGCGTCTTCCCGCTCGGTTGGCGCGTCCATCTCCGATACTGCCGGCCGCATTAGCCGGAGCGGCGATGCTATTTCGCAGCTGGAGCGGCGCTATGTCGCCGGTGCTCGACAGGCGCAGGCCTTCGAGGCTGGCCTGCGGCGCCTCGGCGGAGTCGTCGAGAACGACGCCAGCCAGCTTCAGCGCGCTGTCAGCGTGCTTGCCGGGATGCAGCAGCAATTCGGTTTGACGGCCAATGCCGCCGAGCTTGCCGGCCGGGGATGGGCAGGCGCGGCAAGAATTGCCAATGCGCTGGCAGTATCGATCGAAGACGTTACAATGTCGCAGATGGAGATGACTGTCCGCGCGGCGGCCTTGCGGGCGCAGATCGATCCGCTTGGCACCGCACAGGCGCGCATGAACAAGGAGCTTGCTGAATATCAGGCCTTGGCGGCGCATGGGGTGATCACGACGACGGAATTGGCGAAGGCGCAAGAATTGGCACGCTCGCGCCTGGCCGCGACCGCAGAAGCGATGCATAGCGTCTCGGCGAATGATAATGCGGCCGGCTTTCGTCGACAGAACCTCGGCTTTCAGGTGCAGGATATCGGTGTGTCGCTTTACGGCGGGATGCCTGTTGGAACCGTGCTGATACAGCAGGGTTCGCAGATCCTCGGACTCTACCAGGGCAACGGCGGCGTAAACGCGGCCCTGAAGGACTTTTCCGCGATTGTCGCGTCGGCCGTTCGCTACATCGGGCCGTTTGCCGCTGTCGGCGCGCTCGCCTATGGTGCCTATCGGCTGCTGGCCCAATACACGGCCCAGGCGGCTATCGCGGTCGATGAGACGACCAAATCCCTTGCGGAGCAAGCCGCCCCGCTTGAGGGACTGCGTGGCCAGATCGACAGCCTCACGAGCCTGCAAAAGACGTATACCACTGCAATTTTGGACGGCAGCAAGGCGAGCACCGACGCGACGGCGGCAATCATTGCCAATACCGAACGCGAATTCAATGCGCGGAAGTCGTTGCTCGAACTGGAAGAGAAGCGGCAGCAAGCCCTTCTGAAAACCCAGCAGGCAGAATTGCTGTCGCAGCAGATTACGTTGCGCGGTGAACTGGCCAAGGCTGTGACCACGCGAGATGATTTGCAGGCGCAAGGCTTCGCCGACCCGAAGGCGGGGAGCGTTCCCTTCGTGCGTCTGCCGGACTCGGTCACGGGTCTTCAGAAGACGATGGACATGATCGCGAAAAGCCCGGCGGCGGATCGCATCAAGGAGCTGCGCGCGCAAATCGAGCTTGCCGAAATCGGCGTCGAGCAGTTGCGGAAAGCTCTTGAGAAGACGTTTCAGACGGCACCGTCGAGGCTGCAATTCGACAAGGACCGTGACCCTGGCCTCGACTACGAGGAAGCTGGCCGCGAACGCAGGCGCATCAACGAACTGCGTCAGGCGGAACAGGAGCGCACCGACGCGCGAATTAAGGGTATCCGCGCGGTTACCGACCAGGAGAAGATCGCTGCAGCGGTAGCGGCGGCCGGAACCGGAATTACCAACAGCACGGAAAGGCGCATTCGCGAGGAAAACGCGGCCCTTGAGGAGCGGACACGTCTGGAGGTAGAGGCGGCGCGTGGCGCCCGCGATCGGGATATCCAGCGCCAGGGTGATATCGCACGCCAGCAGCTCGATCTCGATTTGATTGGGAAGTCGGTCGGCGAAACCGCGCGCCTGCAGTATCAGTTCGAGCAGCTTGCCGCCGTCAAGGAGGAAGCAGCGCGTGCTGGCCGCGTTGTCAGCCCTGAAGAGGTTGCCGCCATTGATGCGGCTGCTACGGCGATCGGCCGAATGACCGAGCAGATGACGCTTGCCAATGCGCAGCGTGATTTGCTGTTCGAGCGCGAGCAGTTGGGCCGGTCGCGGGAGGAGCAGCAGGTCTATGCTGAAATCCGCCGGCTGGGGCTCGACATCAATTCGGCCGCTGGCCAGCAGATCGCGACGACGATGCGCATCAACGCTGCCATCGAGAAGCAGCGCGACATGTGGGAGGATATCGCCTCTACAGTCGCAGGCATCTTCTCGCAGCCGCTCAAGGATGTTGACGATCTTTTCAGCCGCCTGGCTTCGGGCTTCGCCAAGATGGGCGAGCAGAACATTGAAAACCTGTTCCAGGGGCTCATGGGCGGAACCGGCGGCAAAGCGTCGTCGGCCTCCGCCCCGGTAAACGCCGGCAATGCCCTTTCGAAGATCGGTGATTTCCTCGGGGGCATCTTCACCGATCGCAAGGTCATCGGCGCCCAAAACCGCGCTATCAACACCGCGTCGCAACAGATCACCGTCAAGCCGCTGGTCAATGCCATGGGCGAGGTCGGCACCGCTGTCGCTAAAACGACAGGTCAGATGCAGTCGTCGATCACGGCCTACGCCAATGCCATCAAGTCGGTGGAAAGCAGCGGCAATTATTTTGCCCAGGGGCCGGTCGTCGCCAAGGGTATGTATGCCGGACAGCGAGCGCAGGGGGCCTACCAGGTCATGCCGGGCAACATCCCGTCGTGGACCAAAGAGCTTCTCGGCTATTCCGTTACAACACAGGAGTTCTTGCGCAGCCGGTCCATTCAGGATGGCGTATTCCAGCAGCAGTTCATGAAGTCGTTCAACAAGTACGGCAACTTCATGGACGCGGCGAGCGTGTGGTTTACCGGCAAGCCGCTGTCGAAGGCGGGCGGCGCGAACGACGGCTACCTGAAGGTGGAAGAGTATGTCAGCCGGGCGAGCAAGAACCTTGCCGATCCGGCCGAAATCACCTCGGCTGTGGCCAGCGGCACGAAGCAGGGCATCAAGGCGATTGCCACCGTTGGCGGCGGTGCCGGAGCTGGATCGGGAGCAGCCGGCTCGATCAATGCCCCTGGCGGTGCCGGTCCGACTGGCGCCGCTGGCAATGGCCTGACCTTCGGCAGTGTCGCCAACATCGCGCTGAGTGGCCTTGGCATGGGCTATCAGTCCCAGAGTGCCGGCATGGGCGCGATCGGCGGTTTCCTGTCTGGCCTCTCGACCGGCAACCCGGTCGCTGCCGTCATCGGTGGCATTGCCGGCGCGATCGGCGGCCTCTTCGGTGCCCGCAGCAAGCGCAAGCAGGAAGAGAAGCAGGCCCGCCAGCAACTCGACCAGAACAGAACCGCCATTGCGCAACTGTTCGCCTTGGGCGAGGGCCGGGGGATCGGCTCGGCAACGCAGTCCTATAACGAGTTTTACGACAAGACGGCCCAGCTCGACGAGGTTGCCCAGAAGGCCGGCGATGACGAGCTGGTGCAGAAGCTGCGCAACAACGTCAACAAGTTCTTCATCGTCCTGGAGAAGGATTTCATCGGCAAGCTGCCCGGCGTGATGGAGGCCTATTCGAGCGGGCAAGGCTCCAGCAGCCCGTTCATGCAGGGCGTGTCCGCGATGGAGCAGTTGCGGGAGGAGCTGAAGAACTTCATCGCCGACGCCAAGGATTTCGGCGAGCTTCAGTTGAAGCATAACCGCGACCTGACGCCGGAGCAGTTGAACCAGCGCGTTGCCGATGCCGAGCGCGCCGCGCAGCAGATGGTGCTTTCTTCCATCAGCGGCGTGCGTGAACTCGGCGAGATGGAAAAGCAGGTGCTGGCTGTCAAGGGCGCGACGGCCACCGCTGTCCCGGCGCTGGAGCAGTTCGGCATGAACGCTGTCGCCGCGGCCAAGGCTGTCGACGGAATGCTGAACGTTGCGCTGGCGAAGCTGAAAGACAAGTACATCAGCGGTCTGGTGGCTTCGATCAACGAACTATCCGGCCTCGGTTACCTGAATAGCATCATGGATGCCCAGGTGACCTATCAGCAGCGCCTCGCCGACGCGGCCCAGGTCGGCGAAGATGGATCGCTGGCAATACGTGAACTGTCGCTGTCGATTGGCGAGATCGTACGCCAGGCCGGCCTTGGCTCGACGGAACTGCAAATGCTGGCGGGCGCTTTCCCGCAGCTTCAGTTCATCTTGAACGGCGTCTCGACTTCGACGATGACGGTCGCGGACGCGACATCGCAGTTGCAGGCCGCCTACGAGAAAGAAGCGTCGGCGCTCGATGACCTGATCAGCGCCAGCAAGAACGGCATAGCTGCCATCAAGCAGTTCCGCGACTCGATGAAGCTCGGCAGCAGTTCGCCGCTGGCGCCGAACGAAAAAGTCGCGGAAGCCATGAAGCAACTGCGTGACCTCGCCGACAAGGCTGCGGCGGGCGATACCAGCGCTCTCGACAAGCTGACGCAGGCCGGACAGAGCGCGCTCGACGAAGCCCGCAGCTACTATGCCTCCTCGACTGATTATTTCGAAATCTGGAAAGAGGTCGAAGCCATCATGGCCCGCGTCCAGGGCGCGACCGAAGGCCAGCTTTCCAAGGCGGAACAGCAAAAGAAGGCGCTCGATGCTTCTGTTTCGGGGATCCTGAAGGTCAATGACAGCGTCGTCTCGGTGCGCGAGGCCATTGACAACTTCAACCAGGCGCAAAAGGCAAACACGGACCTGCTGGCGACGCAGCTTGCGTTGATCGGCAAGGCCGGTACGGCATCCATTGATGCTGCCTACAAGGCCAATCTCGATCGTGCGACCGATAGCAGCGGCGGCGCTTACTGGCAGAACCAGATCGCCAGCGGAAAAACTGTCGACCAGGTCGTCGATGCGATTGCCAATAGCCGCGAAGCCCAGATCAACGCGCTTTACAAGCAGGTGTTCGGAAGGCCGCTCGACACCGAGAGCCGTGCCTATTGGGTGAATTCCGGCAAGAGCATCGAGCAGATAACGGCCGACCTGCAATATGCCAAGACACAGGGCGCCTATGCGCGCGGCGGGATCGTCGGGGCATATGCTGCCGGCGGGAGGGTTGGGAACGGCCTCTACAATGCCGACAGCGTGCGCGCCCGGTATGCGGGCGGTGGCGATATCATGCTCGCCGGCGGCGAGGCTGTTGTTCGGGCAACGTCTGTCACATCGCAGACCTGGCCGATGATCGACCATATCAACCGCACAGGCACCGTGCCGGGCAATGACAATTCCGCCCTGCTCGCCGAACTGCGCGGCCTCCGCCAGACGGTCGAAACACAGTCGGCCATGATCGCCGCTCTGGCCTCGGCGCTTGCCGGCAATGCCAAACAGCAGAGCGAGACGGCGAAAAAGACGGTCGCAATCCTCAGCGACGTGTCGTCGGAACTGAAGCTCGCCAGTTCATCACGCTGAATTTCATCACATCAAGGATAACCCCATGCCTGTCACCTATGACATGACGGTCAAGACCGCGCGGATGACCGCGACGCGCGACAGTGTTGCCAATGGCACGCTGGAGCTTCTTTCTTCCGGGAATACGGTTCTGGCCATCTTCGGCCTGTCGGATAGCGCCGGATCGGTCGCCGACGATATCTGGACGCTGGCGCTCGACAACACGAAAGTGAACGGCGAGACAGCGGCGGCCGGCGGCACCAAGGCGGAAAAGGCCCGGATCAAAAACAGCGCCGGGACGGTCAGGGTCACCGGCCTGACGGTCGGCCTGACGGACTCGACGGCCGACATCAAGACCATCAACCCGTGGATCACGGCCGGCCTCGAAACCACTCTGTCTTCTGCCGCCATCAAACACGCGCCTGACCCGACGTAAGGAGCCGGTCCATGGTTTCGATCAAACACAAGAAAGTGCTGACCATTCCCGACGATCCCGACGCGGTCGCGGCGGGCATGGTGGTGTCGAGCGACTGGAACAATGTCCTCGACTTCAAGACGGCGGCGGCGTTGATCCTGCTTGGCCGCAAGATGGCGAGTGCTGGCGATGTCGAGGAATTGACCGCTTCCGATGCGCGGACATTGCTGGGTCTCGTGCCTGGCACGGCCGCCGGCAACATCCCGGTCCTCGACGGCTCGGGCAAGCTCGACACTTCGATCCTGCCTTCGCTGGCGATCACCGAGACGTTCGTCGTCAACAGCCAGGCGGCAATGCTGGCCCTGACAGCGCAGACCGGTGACGTCGCAATCCGCACCGATCTGAACAAGACCTTCATCCTCTCGACCAATAACCCTGGCACGCTGGCGGATTGGAAGGAGATGCTCACGCCGACAGATGCGGTTCTGTCCGTAGCGGGTCTGACGGGGGCGATCAATGCGTCGGCGCTCAAGACGGCGCTGGCAATGGCTGTCGCCGATATCACCGACATGAGCGCTGCTGGCCGTCTGTTCGTAGCGCTCACCAGCTACGCGAACATGTTCAACGCCATCAAGCAGGCGGCAACCGATACCACAACGGGCGTTGTCGAGCTTGCCACGACGGCAGAAGCAATTGCCGGGACGGACACAACGCGCGCTGTCACGCCGGCAGGATTGGCCGCAGCTATCGCGGCGGCAGGGGGTGGAAGTATGACGGTCATAACGGGATACGTTAAGACATCAGGCCTGACGGCTGGCAGCGGCGAAGAGGCCTTTTCCTATGATGTGACGATTGCGCCGCAGACCGTGGGAAAGGTTATGCCGTTTTTTGTGGGTGGCTCCTCGCCCGGCTCGAATGCCGGCGACAGAGAGTTTTCCGCCACTGGCACGGCTATCATGAAAGTCATTCCAAAGCTCATATCGAGCACTACCCTTCGCCTTTGTGTCCCTTCGGCCACCGCGTCAACTGACACGATTTCCGGTCGCTATTATCTGTGGGTGTCCCCATGACCTATTACGCGCAAGTTGATGTAGATACGATGATATGCAGTGTCGTTTCCGATTTTGGTGATCATGAATTCGATCCCAAACCGGAAAATTTGATAAAGCTCGCGGAGCTAAGCGACCCACTCTCTTGTTTGGGCAGGCGCTATGAAAACGATCAATGGGTGGACGTTCCGCAACAGCCGGCTGTTCAGCCGGTCGCCGACATATCCCGCCGCCAGTTTTTCCAGGGTCTCTACAAGCGCGAGCTGATTACCAAGCCGGAAGCGCTGGCGGCGATCTCGACCGGCGCAATTCCGGCCGTCATGCAATCGCTGATCGACCAGTTGCCAGAGGAAACCCGCGACGATGCGGAATTCCTCATTGCCGGCGCGACGATGTTCGAGCGCCTCAATCCGGTCGCGGAATTCATTCGCATGCTGTTCGGCTGGTCAGTTGAGCAGGCCGACGACTTCTGGCGCTTCGCCGCCACGCTCTAACCTTCGGGTTCATCCATGGCTTTCCAACCTGGTGCGTTCCAGGCCGACGCCTTCCAGGGTGCGGCCCAGAACGTCATGTTTGCCGTCGAGAGCGGCTATGACAGCTTTTCCGGCGTCATCGTCACCGAAACGACGGCGATCATGGCTGCGGTCGAAAGCGGGGCGGATGTCGCAAGCTTCGTTATCGATGCTTCGACGACGCTGGTCATGGCTGCGCAAGAAAGCGGCGCCGACACGTTTTCCGGTGTTGGCCCGCTGGCGCTCATGTTCGCCGTCGAAAGCGGCGCGGACACGTTTTCCGCGACAGGCGACAGCGAAGGCAATGTCGTCTTGCCGCCCCGCGATGTCACCGGCGAGGCCGTCTATCTCGTCGAGATGGGCGCGGCGCATCGCCAGACAGGAGCCGCGCGCACGTTCCGGTTTTCGCCGGGCGGTTACAACACGCGTCCGACCGACACGCCGGCGAACACCTATTATGAGGCCGGGGTCGATGCGCCGGGGCAATATAGCCGCACGCTGTTTTCTGCCGGCACCACCTCGGGCGAAATCACGGTCGGGGCCGGCTATATCGAGATCATCAATTCCGATGGCGGCTTCGACGAGCTGCGTGACTATGCCGTCGACGGCTATCCGCTGCGCATCCTGACCCTGGATGGACCAAAGGCGGCTTACAGCACGGCGGAGCGATTGTTTGCCGGCACCGTCGAGCAGGTCGAGCTAAGTTGGGATCGTGCAAAAATCCTGATCCGCGATCGGCTGGCGGAGCTGAAGGTCGATCTGCAGACGACACTGTTTGCCGGCACGACCGTGGCCGGCGGCATGAACGAAGCCGAAGGCCTGCCGCAGGATTTGAAGGACAAGCCGAAGCCGCTGAACTATGGCGCGCCGCCTTTGATCGTGCCGGCCGTCGCCAACAGCTTCGACAAGATTTTCGCGGCTGGCGCTGATGGTCTCGACGGCATCGCCGAGGTCCGCGACAAGGGCGTTCTGATAACCGCGAGTGGCCAGGACTATACGACTGTTGCTGCGCTGCGAACGGCCAGCATCGCCAGTGGCAAATATGCGACCGCACTCAATCTGGGTCTTCTTCGCACGGGTGATACGCCGCAGGGGCAGGTAACCTGCGCACCGATTGTCGGCGCAAATGCCGCGGCGCGCACTGCCGCCCAGCTCTCCCGCCGCGTTCTGCTGCGCAAGGGCTTTGTGGAGAACGTCAATTTCCTCGCCAAGGATGTGGCCCGGCTGGATGCGCTCAACAGCGCCGAGGTCGGCTATTTCGTCGGCACGGAGCCGGAAGAGGCGTTGACGGTGGTGGGAAAGCTGCTCGGCTCGATCGGCGCCACCATCGTTCCCGATCGTCTCGGCGTTTTCCGCATGCTCCGTATGCAGGCGAGCACAGCCTATCCGGTCGTCACCATCACCGAGGCGCAGTTGATCGAGGACAGCGGCGATCGCCGCCCGGTGCGCTTGCTCGCCACCGGCGACGAGGGGCGCGGGGTGCCGGCGTGGAAGGTGACCGTCAAATACGCCCATAACGGCTCGGTCATGACCGCCAACGATCTTGACCCCGTCAACGTCTCGACGGCCTTCCGCGCCTTCGCAACCGAGGAATGGCGGACGGTAACCGCGACCGATCCGGCGGTGAAGGCAATCCATAAGCTGGCGCCGGAGTTGACCTTCGAGACCTATCTCGTGTCGCAGGCTGCCGCCCAGGCGGAGGCCAATCGCCTGCTGGCGCTGCATGGCGTGCGGCGCGACCGGTTCCAGGTGACGCTGCGCTCGACGCACGTCGCCAGTGTCGACCTGAACTCCGCCGTGGCGCTGAAGCTCGATCGCTTCGGCCTGTCGGCTGGAAAGACCTTCACCGTCATCGGCCTGGCCGAAGACTATCGATCCGGGCTGACAACGCTCGATCTCTGGGGCTGACATGGCAAACATCACGCTTGGCTTTCCGAACCGCATCGGCGAGGCGACGGTTTCGGGCGGCAACTATTTCGAGACCATGCCGCTTCCCAATATTCAGACGCGGGCTTTCGCCCAGGCGGCACGCACCGTCGATCGCGAGCTGGCCTCGACGCAGTTCGTGCTCGACTTCGGGCGCCGGCGCTCGCTGCGCATCCTGGCACTGGTGGCGCACAATCTGTCGCTGAGCGCGCGCTATGTCTGGGAGGCGTCCAACGTCGCCGACTTCTCGACGCTGCAATTCTCGCAGGCCTTCGACGCATGGCCGCGTCTCGCTGGCGGCACCTGGGACATTCATGCGCTCAACTGGCTGAGCAACAATTTTTGGCTGGGCGGCTATACGCAGGAAGACATCGACGGCCAGACGCCGGTTTCGTCGCAGGTTCTGCCGCAGAATGTGCTCGCACAATACTGGCGTTGCAGGATCTTCGACCGCACGAACAAGGACGGCTTTATCCAGATCGGCCGCGTCTTCACCTCGGAAGTTTTCCTGCAGCCGCGCATCAACATGAAGTGGGGCGCCACGCTCGGCTATGAGGACAGCACCACCGTATCGACCGCATTGAACGGCGCCGAGTTCTTCGACGTGCGCGAGCCGATCCGCATCCTGCGCTTCACGCTCGGCTATCTTTCCAAGGAGGAAGGCTACGCCAAGGCGCTGGAGCTGACGCGCCGCGCCGGCATTTCCGGCGAGGTCTTCGTGATCTTCGACCCCGACGACACCACCTTCGCCGGCCAGCGCAACTTCATCGGCCGGCTGCGCCAGCTCTCGCCGCTGGAGTCGATCCAGATGTTCGCCGGCGGTTCCTCGCTCACGTCCATGGCTTTCGAAATCAAGGAGCTTCGATAGATGGCCCTGCCTGTCTTTCCTGCGGCTGCCGCCGCCTTTCTCGACGGCCTCAACAATGATCCGTATGACCCGGTCACCAATCCGAAGGGCCTCGATAATGGCGGCCACATCGTCATCTGGCCGGAAGGCAATGAGGCGATCTCAATTCTTGCGAACTATTTCAGCGCGCTCGGCGACGCCCTGCAAGCGATGGCCACGCAGGTGGCGGCGGATGCCGATGCTGCCGAACAAGGCTCGGGAACCGAGGCGAGCGCCGTGGAAATCCGTGGTGGCGCCGGCGCACATTATACCTCGATCCGCCGCATCTATGCCGCAAACGATCCGGTGGCGCTCACGGATGCGGCATCGATCGCCTGGGACATGGCGGCGGGCATCAACTTCAAGGTGACGCTTGGGGCGGCCGGGCGAACCCTTGCCAACCCCTCCAACCAGGTTGCCGGCAAGAGCGGCATCGTCATCTTCACGCAAAACGGTTCCGGCACGGGCACGATCACCAGCTACGGCGCAAACATCGTGTGGATCGGCGGGCAGCCGGATTGGCCGACGACCCCCGGCGCAAAGGTCGTGGTGGCGTACTTCGTCGAGGCGAACGGCACTGTCCTGATGAGCCCAAGCGGAGCAAGCGCATGATCCTCGGCCCATCGCCGCTGTTCGGCCGCAGCGCCGTATATAAGGGTGCGATCCGCCACCTTGCGTTCAATTCCGTGCGCGTCGCGTCTGGCGGCGTGGTCACTGTCGACCACAAGGCGCGCGCCTCGGCGGACGGCAAGCGCTGGTATCCCCCGAAGATTTCCGGCGATCTCGCCAAGGCGACATCGAGCGCGAAGCCGGAGGGCGCATTTCAGCCGTCCCAACTGGCGACGTTTAAGGGCCGGCATTACCTGTTCGGTGCGCTCTGGAAAAGCGAGACTTCTGCCGAGGCGGCGGTTTTTTCTTCGGCGGACAAGCGGAAGTGGGACAAGGAAACGACGCCCTATCCTGTCGAAGGGACGCTGGGCTCGGATGCCTTCATGGCGGTGGCAGCCAATGGCGATTATCTAGTTGGCCTGAAGCCTGGCGGGCAGATCATATGGACTGATGGGCTGACATGGTCCGGTCGAAACGACCTGCCGCTTTCCGGGGCCGGATATCGCGCCTATGTCATGACCGGCGCGGCGGGCGGCTTCGCTATCGGCGGGAACGGGCCATCGAATAGCGTGATTATTTCGGCGCCAACGCCTGGCGGGGCTTGGGCGGTGCGGTCGCAGCCGTTTGGTATCAATACCATCACCGCCGCGGCCTCTGGTGATGTCGCTCTGGTTTTTGGCCACTACAATCCGAGCAACAGCCCAAATCAGCTTGTATCCGCTCCATTGACGAACCTGACGACCTGGACGGTCGCCCCGTTTGTTGCCAACCGCTATATCGCCAAGGCTGCTTATGGCGCAGGACGATGGTTTGCCGGGAGTGCCGGCGTATGGGTGACGTCCACGGCCGGAGCCGGCCCATGGACGGACGCCGCCGCCAAGCCGTGGGCCGAGGGCGAAACCGGGGCCATCCGCTCCCTCTATCACGACCGCGCGGCCTGGATCGTCCATTACGATAACGGCAAGCTGGCCCGCTCCGAAGATAACGGCGGCGCATGGGACCGCCCGGCAAACTCTGGGCTGGCGGCGGACGCAAACTACGTCGCCGCTTATCTCGGCTGAATAACGAAGGCGGGGTGCCCCAGGCGCTGCGCACCAGAGGCCGAGCAGGGGTAAATCTCCCCCGCCTTCGTCGTCGCAGTGCGACGGGCGCAATCTTTTCCTGAACTGAGTTCAAAATAAGGAACATCACCATGACGACCGTGCAAGATTTGCAGCGGCGATTGACCGTGCTCGGCTATGACCCAGGCCTGGCCGATGGCATTCGCGGCCGGCGCACCATTGCTGCCATCAAGGCATTCCAGATCGCCAACCATCTCCGGGTGGACGGCATCGCAGGGCCGCAGACGCTCCGGGCGCTGTTTGGTGGAGCGCTTCAAGCTCCGGCAGACAGCCCCGACGCAACGCCGTGGCTCGATATCGCCGAACGCAAGAAAGGGCTGCACGAAAAACGCGACAACGCGGCGCTGAGAGCGTTTCTCAAGTCGGACGGCGGAACGGTCGGCGATCCGGCTCAGGTGGCCTGGTGCGGCGACCTAGTTGAAACCTGCCTCGCTCTGGCCCTGCCGGACGAGGCCCTGCCGAACAACCCCTATGGCGCGATCAACTGGCTGGCTTTCGGAAAGCCCGTGACGCCGCGCAAGGGCGCAATCCTCGTCTTCTGGCGCGGCTCGCCCGCATCGTGGACCGGCCATGTCGGCTTCTACGTCGGCGAGGACGCCACGCACTTCCACGTTCTCGGCGGCAATCAGGCCGACAGCATCAACGTCTCGCGGATTGCCAAGAACCGCCTGCGGCCGAACGGCTCCCGCTGGCCCCTGACCGCGATCGACATCGGCGAGCATACCGTCGTTTCGGATGGCGCCGACCTCAAAGAAACCACGGACGAGGAATGACCACTATGCGCCATCTGCATATTGCCCTGGCGGCATGCCTTCTGCTGCCGTCCTGCGCCACGACCGGCGATCCCAGCTTTACCAAGAACCTCGCGACCGCCTGCCAGGCGCTCGATACCGGCCACCTCGCGTTCACGGCGCTGACACTCTCCGGGAAGGTCCGGCAGTCCACCATCGACAAGGAGGCAGCCGCCTATCGTGGCGTGCGCGTCATCTGCACCGATCCGTCCAACGTCACCACGGCCAATGCTCTCGTCCTCGTGGCGACGGCATATGCGACCGTGGCAATCGCCCTCAAGGAGGCTCGATAATGCTCTCTCCCTACTCCAAGCTGATCGCATCTCTTGTGGGCGCGGCCCTCGGCGCTGCCGTCTCTTTCGGCGTCCTTCCCGAGCAACTGGCCACCCCGGAAATCCAGACCGCGCTTGTCGCGCTCATCTCAGCCGTCTGCGTCTATCTCGCGCCGGCCAACAAGGCGTAAGCGGGATGACCTTTGCTGAAATCTTGGCCTCGGTGCGCGACGCGCTGGGGCTCGATAACCCCGGTGTGGTCGCTGGCGGCTTGGCCGGCGGCCTGCTGCGGGCGCTCTCCCGCCACCGATGGAAATGGCGGGAGGTAATCCTGTCGCCCATGTGCGGGCTGCTGGCGGCAATCAACCTGACGCCGGTCGGGGTTCATGTGGCCGGGCAGGTCGCCCGCATCATGTCGTGGTCGATGCCGGAAGATGTCGGACAGACGGAGAGGGCGATTGCCTTCATCCTGGGTGTCTCCGCGATGTGGATGAGCGACCTGCTTTTTGAGTGGGTAGTGCGAAGGGTGAAAGGGCGCGCGACTGAATAAACCCACCGGCTTGAGGTTTGAAAAAGGTAGGAAGTATCTTTTCGGCGTCAGCCCAGCGGGGCTTCGGCGTTCAGCCCACTGTGAATTCCACCTTCGAAGACCTGCAGACACCGACGAATTGCCTCTCGGTCTGCAGGAATGCGCGCAACATTCTTACCGATCAAAATCTATTCGGTAGCGGAAAATACGTCTGATAGACAGGATATCTCTTCGGCTGCACCTGAGTAGATGAATTAACTGAGCAGCCGTGTCATGCGTTTCGATCGCTCGAAGAGGGTCTATCTCGCGCCCCGAAGTTTCGAAGCTTCCGCCTGTGGCAGCTTCAAAAAGCGCCTGCATGAGTTGTCGGTATTTATCCCCCGACGCCCCACAAGCCTTCGACATTTCATCATATACCAGTGTTGTCGCGGCATGCGTCGTCCTCACCTTCGCCGCGAGCGCAGCTTCCTCCTGAATATTTGCGGGTTGCTTCAGCCAGTAACCTTGCGCGGCATCACTGAATTTTTCAATGTCTTTTATGTGGTCATTGACTAGAGCGATCTGTTCAGCTGCAGAAACTCTTATTTGCTGGAAGAAATAGGCAATCAATGCGCCGATGAAGACAAATACTAATTTGTTACTCCAGTCTTCAGTGGGCAAGCAGTTGTTCATCCGTTTTCGCAGCGTTGATGTATGACGTGATCGCATCTCGGAAAATAAAAAGATGCGGTTTCGTACACCTAACTTCCAGGAGTTTCTTCACGTCATTGCGATTAAACTTTCCTAGGCGAATTAAGCCTGCAAAGGCTTCCTCAAGGAAAGAGGATCCGAACGAGCGCACGCCATCTATATCAACAACGACTGTTGTGTGGTTCCTCTGAGCATCCTTCAACGCAGGCACGAGGATATGCTCGCGAAAGCGCGTGCCATTATTATCCCCGTCTTCGGGGACTCTGCCGGCCGGATAACGGCTGAAATCTTTCGCAACATCTATAATCATTGGTCAGCAACCACTGAGGCTGGAGAAAGTTCCAAAACCCATTCCACCAGAGTGCCTCCTATGGAAGAGGATACCGCACCTGATCTTAGCCGTCCATCGGAATTCCGAATGCACCATCCGCCTCTACTAAACACGCTTAACTTGCCTCGCCCTGACCTGCTGACGACTTCCACAATCTGAGGGAGGCCTTTGCCACGGTGACGCTGGTCAGTTCGCGAGCCGCCATAGCGCATCGCCGCCCGGATGTATGTTCCATCATTCTGAAAGTCAAACTCCGGCGTCCCTCGCAGCGCCCTTGCGAGGAATGTCATCACCTTGTCTCGTCGCTTCATTCGAGGGTAGGTCACCGGAATGGTTACCCCCTGGTCGTAAACGACGACCGTCAAAGTCTTTCTGGCCCTGTCGGCCGTCGCAGCGATCCACAACTGGTTAATGTGTGGATATTCAGGGTTAAACCAATTGGGGTAGGCGTGTCCGGTAACATTCGCAATTGCTTCAGCCAAACCAGTCAGGAGATTGATGATAAGGTCATCCGGTATTTCCCCATCTGGGTTTACGAAGTTGCAAAGATTTTGAATACCATTGTCGACTTGTTCCAGATCGTTGGCATTTTTTGTGCCAATAATCTGCATGGTGCGAGTATCTCCCTCATCGATTACGACGTCATGACGCTTTGGTGTAATGCCGACGATCTCAAAGAAGCCGATCTGATATAGCTTCCGGAAAACATCTGGGTTCCAGCGATCGAGGTCGACTGTCGGCGTGACCTCGCCATGAGCCTTGCTCAACCGTTCAAATTCGCTGGCGAGAATGACTGCCGCCGCCGTCGAGATGAAGGACGGATAAGAAAAATCAACATAGCCGGGGATAGTCGCGAAACCATTCGGTCGCGCATTCCGATCAATCAGAATTTGTTTCTTTTTGAACGCCGCTGATGACGCTGATCTTAGCGTCTCAAAGAAGCGAAAGCAGGCATCTGGCTGTTCGGTTAGGCAGAGCTTTTCAGGCGGTAGGTCAGGTTTGCGCAAAGCAAAAGCCCATTCCGGGTCGCCGCCTTGCCAGATTTGGACTCTGTGCATCTGACGCTGAGAACTCGGCACTTTCATGCGCCGAGGGCCAGATTGCCCCCCTCTCTTTCTTTTCAATTGATTGGCCGCGCGATGCATCAGCCACTCGCGCAAAAATGGAGTATTCTTCTTCAACGCTTATTCGCCCAATTGACAATCAACCGTATGTGACA
>Ga0209935_1002094_pt1 | contig 26383 bp, 38 predicted proteins | sample ThiBio_1000_plan_2_FD_183958 | JGI IMG/M metagenome (GOLD analysis project Ga0209935, IMG submission 183958) | Wastewater bioreactor microbial communities from Cape Town, South Africa - Thiocy_cont_1000_plan (SPAdes) | ecosystem: Engineered > Bioreactor > Thiocyanate-remediating >...
GTCCTCTCGTGACTCAGTGCCGCCACTGCTTCTGCGGTCGTTGCATCAAGGCCTTGCTCGACAACGCGTCCATGAGACCCATCGACTGTCCTGTGTGTCGATCACCGATCTTCGATGCCTCGGAGCTCTGTTCTCCACCACCATCATCATCAGCATCATCGTCATTGGGCGGAGAGGGAGCCGAGACGAGATGCACCAACCAAGCTCACGGATGCTCGTGGCGAGGAGGAGCACGAGACTCTGGCGCTGCGTCTCTCTTGGAGCATCTGTCGTCGACGTGCATGCACCATCCATGCTCCAATCGAGCTCGCGGATGCTCGTGGGTGGGATCGATGGGAGCGGCGATCATTCACCAAGCCACCGAGTGCGAGATCGACATCGGCAACGAGCACCAAGCAAGCTCGAGCACCAAGAGCGACGTCGACAACAAGGCAGCGTCTTGTCGAGCCGACAAGACCGTGCGAGCGATGCTCTCGAGTCGAGTGTTCGCGATCGATGTGGGAGATCGGCTGTTCCGAGCGACGGAGCAGACTCTGCGCGCCGAGAGCGGCTCAGTGCTCGATCGAATGTTCTCGGGAGAGTACGAGCTTCCTCGCGACTCGTACCATCTCGGATTCATCGACCACCACGATGATGGCGATATCCAGACCAATCGACACCGACGAGAGCGGCGAGTGTTCATCGACTGCGACCCTCGATCGTTCGAGCATGTCCTTCATTGGCTTCGTGCGTACGTTTCACTCTTTCTCACCAGCAACAACAGGAGTTTATGTTTGTTTGATTGATTGGTTGATTGATTGATTGATGTCTCTCTCTCTCCGGCTTGTGGCACTCTCTTCGTTGTCGTCATCATCATCATCACCAGACATCGACTTCCACAAGGACTGAGCGAGAGAGAGCGAGACTCTCTCGGTGTGACGGCTCGCATTCTCGAGCTCAAGAAGCTCCAATCGGCCCTCGACGAGCTCTCGTCCAAGAGCCGACGCAAGAAGTTCACGGCCGAGCAAGTGACAGCCAGAGTATCGGCGCTCGCATCGTCTCGCAAGGCTGGCGGCGATCATCATCAGACGGCCACAGGAGTGAGCTTGAAGCACGCCGATCTCTCGGGAGAGTGGCTGTGCGGTCTCGATCTGCACGATGCGAAGCTCAACCACTCGGTGCTCGACAACGCCAACCTCTCAGGATCGAACCTGTCGCGAGCCGACATGAGCGGAGTGCAAGCGATCGAGGTCGATCTCGACCACGCCAACCTCGAGTCGGCGATCCTTCGAGACTCGACATTGAGAGCGAGCTCGATGCAAGGAGCTCGATTCAACAACGCCGACTTGAGTCGTTGCGACATGAGCAACGTGTCGGCGAGCGAGGCCGACTTCTCGGGAGCGTCGATGGTGGAGGTCGATCTCTCTCACTCGGACATTGATCGGTCGAAGATGGCAGGGACCGATCTGCGAGGAGCTCATCTTCCACGCGAGATGGTGGAGGTCGACATGAGCTCGGCGAACCTCTCAGAGACCGATCTTCAAGGTCGCAAGATGACTCGATGTGTGATGAGAGGAGCTCGGCTTGCGTCGAACGACTTGAGAGGCATCGACTTGTCGAGCTGTGATGTTCGAGAGGCCGATCTTCGGACCAACATCTCGGTGACGATTCTTCCTCGCAAGCTGCAGGGAGTGAACTTGTCGGGAGTCGATCTCCACGGTCGAGATCTCTCAGGCCACGATCTCTCGGGAGCCAACCTCTCGAACGCCAACCTCTCGAACACGATTCTTCCTCGCAAGCTGCAAGGAGTGAACTTGTCGGGAGTCGATCTCCACGGTCGAGATCTCTCAGGCCACGATCTCTCGACCACCAACCTCTCGAACGCCAATCTGTCGGGAGCAGCTCTTCCTCAGAGCCTGACTGGAGCCAATCTATCTGGAGCAAACCTCCGAGGCATTGATCTGTCGAAGCATGATCTCTCTCGCTCGATCCTGAGAGGAGCCATTGTGAGTCATTGGTTGGTGTTGCTCAAGTTCGGCTCTCAAGGATCAGGAGATGGCCAATTCAACCATCCTTGTGGATTGGCGATCGATCAACAAGGCCGCATCATCGTCTCTGATGGCAACCATCGAGTGCAAGTATTCTCTCCTGAAGGAAGGTTCTTGCTCAAGTTCGGCTCTCAAGGATCAGGAGATGGCCAATTCAGTTATCCTTATGGCTTGGCGATCGATCAACAAGGCCGCATCATCGTTTCTGATTACAACAATCGAGTGCAAGTATTCTCTCCTGAAGGAAGGTTCTTGCTCAAGTTCGGCTCTCGAGGATCAGGAGATGGCCAATTCGACAATCCTCGAGGAGTGGCGATCGATCAACAAGGCCGCATCATCGTCGCTGATAACAACAACCACCGAGTGCAAGTATTCTCTCCTGAAGGAAGGTTCTTGCTCAAGATCGGCTCTCGAGGATCAGGAGATGGCCAATTAAACAATCCTCAAGGAGTTGCGGTCGATCAACAAGGCCGCATCATCGTCGCTGATTGTTACAACAATCGAGTGCAAATATTCTCTCCTGAAGGAAGGTTCTTGCTCCAGTTCGGCTCTCAAGGATCAGGAGATGGCCAATTCAACTATCCTTGTGGATTGGCGATCGATCAACAAGGCCGCATCATCGTCGCTGATAACAACAACCACCGAGTGCAAGTATTCTCTCCTGAAGGAAGGTTCTTGCTCAAGATCGGCTCTCAAGGATCAGGAGATGGCCAATTAAACAATCCTCAAGGAGTGGCAGTCGATCAACAAGGCCACATCATCGTCTCTGACTACTACAACCATCGAGTGCAAGTGATTCTCATGCCTGTCTGACAATGCCACCTTCAGCTTTATGCATCTTGAGCAACAACAAGGCTCTCTGTCATCATCATCGTTGACCAACCCAAATACACAGAATGATCTCGCTCATCACAACCAAGCGACTAGTGAGTAGGTGGCAGTGAAGAAACGCAAGATCGAGATCCGCCCTACTGCCGATCAGTCGGTGTGCGATACGCGCAGGTTGGATCGGCGCGTTCCATGTAGCGCGTCGGGTCGAGATGTGTGAACCCGTAGCGAGCGTACAGTGATTGGGCGTCGCGCGTCACGAGCGCAAGCTTGCGCAGCTCAGCGACGTCGGGCAGCGAGACGATCGTGGCGATGAGCCAGCTGCCGAGGCCCTGGCCCTGGTACGGCTCGAGCACGAACACGTCGGCCAGGTAGCCGAGGCTCATGTAGTCGGTGATCAGACGCCCAAAGGCCACGAGCGCCGCGCGACCGTCGCCGGGTCGCGCCTGGCGCGTGTCGTAGACGGCGAAGCAGCGCGAGTGCCGGATCGCCAGCTCGACGCGGCTGCGATGGATGTCGGGCGACCAGTAGCACCGCGACAGGAAGCCATGCACGACGTCGACATCGAGCAGCTCCTTATCCTCGCTGATGAAGAACGGCCCTTTGACGGCGAGGGCCGTCGATGGCGGTGCTATGACGCTCGCCTCTCGCTCGAGCTCGGTCATTCACGAATGGGCGCGTGAGACGGCAAGGAACCGCGCCTGCCGAGTGGCAGTGATGCTGCGCGAGGGCAACGAGCGAATGACGAGCGATGGCATGACGAGCGATCAAGCCACTCGCTGCTGCCCTCACGCCTGCCACAACACCCACACCGAGTCTATCGCGTCAATCACGAGTCTATCACATCTATCTTACTTTCATGGCCAAGTTCTTTCGATCGTTACTTGGTAATCTACGTGGAGATAGTGGCACGACCAAGGTGCCTCACAACTCGGTATGACCCGATACACACGGGCGCTCGCCGACGCACTCCTCGTGAACCAACGACCTCATCTCTTCGCTCGCGACCGGCAGATTGGATGCCATTGGAACTTCTTCAATCATACAGGATGTCCATGTGTGACGCCAGCCGTGGCTCGGCAGGTCACCATGCTCGCTCTCGAGTCGACACGACGCGGCGCCAAGACCGAGAGCATCGTCATCTGGTACGCGCACTCTCCCTCGCGCTCAACGACAATCCACTCTGATCGATGGCGCATGGATTGAGATATCTAGCGGCGATAACAAGAAGCTCATGAGGCTCTCGATCGAGAGCGCACTGTCGACGAGCTTCCCGCTGCAGACGAGTGCCGGCAGCAGCCCGCGGCTGCTGTCGATGCTCGAGGCGGCCGTCAAGGTGCTGGCGGCCTTGTCGGACCGCGGCGTCGCCTCGATACACCTGTCGCTCTTCTATCGGCCGTCGTCGCACGCCGTCGACAATGTGCGACCGCGCGCCGCTGCTTCAGAAGGCCCGGTGGCAGCCATGGCCGAGCTGGTGTGCGAGAGCTACGCCAACCTGTCGGGCGGCTCGTACAAGCTGTGGAGCTTCCTGCGCAACTGGCCCATCAACCGTGCCGAGAACAAGCGCCTCGACGCCGCCCTCAAGATCCTCGGCTTCTCGGACGAGACTCTCGCCGACATGAGCGTCGCCATCGGAGCGCTGGACTCGTTGGTTCAGGAAGACTCTGCCGGCGCCGCCGAGCGACTCGGCATTCCTTCTGAGGTGAGAGCCACTCTCACTCCCTCACTCATCTGCATTTCAATGTGGCCACATCCATACGATGGAGCACTCACTGGTTACACGGCATGCTGGCGTTGCTGTGGTCGGTTAGGTGTTCGGTGCATTGGAGATGACGTGCAATCGCTTGACACGCGAGATTCATTCAGCACAAGAAGACAGCAGTCCGCTGCGGCTGCCGCTGATGACGACCGGGCCTGCTCCTCCGAGGATGACGACTGGCGTCTATCTCAGCGGCACCGGCACTGACAGCGGCACTGGTTCCTACCCGTACACTGGCACCTCTCCAAACGTAACTCCTCGTCGTGATAACGATGCTCAATGCTTCGAGGTATCGCTCTCGCTCTCTCTCTCACGCTTGTAATTTGACACTCGATTCACTCTGCCTTGTTGATTAGGAACTGGCAACAGCTTTCTACTGGCGCTTTGTACGTCAGGTGGTTCATTTGGTGAACGAGGCGTTGCTCAAGGCAAATGATGCAACAAGTATGAGTATGCCGCTGAGCAAACTGCAGCAACTACCGACGCTACAGATCCACAAGCTGCCGGTGCAGCAGCTCAGCTCGATCGACTACTGCGAGTACATGTGCAATCTGGTGACCGAGAGATTCGTCAACACCTGGCGCGGAGCGGCGCTGCTTGCGAGCGGCCAGCAGCCAGACTCTCACGTGGCCGAGGAGGTGCTCGCGAAAGCCGAATGCCTCCGAGCGCATCCCATGCCGCCGGTCTCAACGTTGGCTCACACGTTTTGCTCGAGCACCACCGTGCCGTGGATGTTCTCGAGCAGCCGACGCCACGGAAACGTCGTGCTTTGGCGCCTCGCTGACATTGACGAAGTGCTGTCGGGCTCGAGTTGTGCCACCTTGAGAAACTACGCCAACCGTATCCGCGAGACGCCGCTCACCAGTTCGTTCGTCGGCGACGAAGGCAGCTCCATGTTCGAGCTCGTCGATGCCAACGTTCTGCGCCTTGCACAGGAGGCTGGAACCATGCATTTTATCGCTTGCTACCCGACACGAGAGGTTCCCAGCTGGCTCACTCACCTCGATAACGAGTGTCGTACCAGTACGACGTTAGCAAGCAGCCAGCCTTGTTCGACGAGTTCTTCGAACGCGAGCTCAAGCTCGAGCTCGAGCGCAATAACCTCCATCGCTGCACAGCATCTCTTGAGTCTACCATACGAGTTGCTGCAACTCGTCCTCGATGCGTGTGACAACGAATCGCTTCTATGTGCCGCCTCCACTTGCACCTCGTTGCAACGCGTGGCGCTCTCGCTCTTTGAGCGTCGACGTACTACCGCCGTCACGAATGTACCGTTCGAACAGCGGCTCTTCAAGGAATCGCTTCATAGCATCTCGACGGCGTCGTTCGGTTCGGTAGCCTTGCCACATACTGTTCGCGTACGTATCGCATTGTCTGCTCGCCTGCTTGACTGTCTAGGGGGCTTATTCACACCATCACCGAATATAGAGCCTCGTGGACCTGTCGACCAGCTACATCTTGGGTCGAAACAAGCCCTACAAGCGCGCTGGAATCTCAGTCAATCAAGAAGAAGAGCTCTTGATGACAGCAGTCGATCTGCAAGTCGGTTGGGCTCGCGTGCGTAACGCAGCCGGTGCTGCAGGCTGGCTTCCTATCACGAGCCTCGTCCTTGTTGCTTGAGCTCTCTCATATCTCTCTCTGTGACTGTCTATCTGTCTGTTTGTCTATCTGTCTATCTGAATATCTGTCTGTTTGTCTATCTGAATCTCTCTCGGCCTGATGTGAGGATCGAGGGTGCTGTTCTTAACGAAGATTCCTTCATTCGCATTGCAGCCTTGCCTCGCTCGCTCGCTCGCTCAGCCACTCTCTCTCGCTCTATGGTACTCTCATTCCACAAACTCCTTAGTGCTGAGCTACTTGAGGAAGATGGCCTCGTAGTGATGGGCTCGGGGCTGGGCCTCGAGGGCATCGTCGAGCGCTTCATCAAGGCCTACAGCTCGTCGCACTCGATCGTGCTGGCGATCAACATACCGACCGTGCTGCAAGAGCAGTACCGCCAGAACCTCGCGTTCCAGGGCGTCCAGACCCTACCGCGCATCATCAACAACGAGACGACCTCGAGCGACCGCACGCAGCTGTACCTCCAAGGCGGCGTGCTGTTCATCTCGCCGTGGATTCTGGTGCTCGATCTGCTGCGCAAGCGCATCCCGACGCATCTCGTGTCGGGCATCCTGGTCTTCAACGCCCACCGACTCGAAGAGTTCTGCACCGAGGACTTTATCCTCAAGCTCTATCGTCAAAGCAACAAGGTATCGAGCTCTCGAAGCTCACTCGCTCGCTCTCGCGCTGCTTGTACTTGTGTTCATATCTCGGTCCTCTCGATCCGCTCGCGCGCACTAGACTGGTTTCATCAAGGCCTTCTCTGACGATGCACCAGCATTGGTACGAGAGTTTGGACAAGTAGAGCGTTTGATGCGCATGTTATACGTCAAGAAGCTCTACCTGTGGCCACGGTATGTGTCGCGTTATTTCGCTGTGATTGCAAGGATCATCGAGATGGTCCTCACAAGTGGTCGCGAGTATCGCCCTCGCATGTGCAGCTTCCATCAGCGCGTGATCGAATCGTTGCAACATCATCAACCCGAGGTCATCGAACTCCACCAACCTCTCTCGCCATTGATGACGGGCATTCAAGAGTGCATCACCGAGATCATGCAAGCATGCCTCAACGAACTCAAGGGCTCCAATCAGGTATCGAGAGTGAGCCCTCTCTCTCTCTCACTCTCTCACAGACACACTCTGACATTATCCGATCGAATGCGTATCAGATGGATATCTCAGCACTCGAGGTCGAAGGAGGGCTCTTTCGAGACTTTGAGCACGTGATTCGGACGCAGCTCGATAGCTGCTGGCACACGGTCGGGCAAAAGTCCAAGCAGCTGCTCGCTGACCTGCGCAACCTGCGCAAGCTCCTGCTGCTGCTCGTCAAGTACGACTGCGTCACGTACAATCGGTTCTTGGAGAATCTGCGAGTCGCCGAGTTCAACCATCGAAGCGTATGGCTCTTCATGGACGCTGGCAGCAGGCTGTTTCGACTCGCAAAGCGCCGTGTCTTCTCGCTCAAGAAGAAGCCACCGCCTGTTGCTTCTGCAACTGCCGCTGACGCTCGTGCAATCAACGTCGATGACACGACACGATCCAATTCGCAACCGGCAGTATCGAGCCTCGGTGATATCGAACTACTCATCCCCGAGATCTCGGATCCAGCAACGACCACAACCACAACCACAACCACAACACCGACATTGGTTGTAGACACTGCTGCCTCACTGAGCACTGAACCTACCAGCATTGTCGACACGTCGCTCGATGATCCATCACCGAAGCGCCGCAGACTTGAAGCATCGCAGCATCATACTGATAGCTCCATCACGGTATCCACTATCAACGATGCCACCAATGACACGGCTTCGGCTGATGCATTCGAATCAGTAACAACAACAACAACACCTCGAGCGACAGTCGATAATGAGGCACTCCAAGTCGACGATGGCACTGGCAACAATAGCCATGATCGAAAAGACGAGAGCCAACGTAACGATGAGGAACTCGAGGAGGATGATGACGCAACACAGCCACATACGATTGAAGAGTACCAACAAGAGCTCGATGAGCTCTCACAAGCGCGCTCCGAGACATCGCTCCTCTCGACACCGAGCTCGGCACAACCTCCCGCAGCCGGTACAGTATCGAAGCAGGCACTCGCTGACGAACCCTCTGTCATTCATCGATCGCCATCACCCGAACCCTCTCCCAAGAGATCCTCTCCGAAACGAACATCACCCAAACGCTCTCGCTCTCAACTTGACTCTCCAGCAGAAGCGACGGCAACAACAACGGCAATCGATGTCGATCACCAAACCACTGATGCAACAGACGAATATGAACTTAACTTGGAAGAGAATCCCAAGTGGACTCTCCTTCTTGAAGTACTTGACGAGATCGAACGCGAGAACGGTCCCACCGGAACGACGGAACCGGGTCGAATCTTGATTGCTGTGCGCGACGAACGAACATGTCGCCAAGTGCAGGAGTACCTCTCACTTGGCGGCAAAACCATGCTGATGCGCCTCTGGACTCAGTATCTCGCAACTCGCCAGAAGGCACGCGAACAAGGACTGGCGGCCGCGGCCGCTGCCGCTGCTGCCGAAGCCTCGGTCGCTGCGGTGCCGAGTGGCATTCCATCGAGACGCGGTCGTGGAGGCTCGTTCAAGCGCGGATCGACTGCGACTCGAGGAGGCTCGTCATCATCGTCGTCGTCGTCGTACCATGCCAAGCAGAAGGCACGAGCGCAGAATCGATACTTGGCCACCGCGACCACTGCAAGTGATCTGCTCGGCAAGCGCGCAGCACCTGGCTCGACCATTGCCATCTCGAGCCCATCGCCGCGATCGACGCCGAGTCCCGCATCGAGCCAAGCGCCTCTCCAAGAGGCCTATGGATTGGATGTGATACACGAACTCGGGCCGCACTTTGACCAATACTTTGGCTTGTTGCTACCGCCGACCATTGTCGTGCATCCAATCACGAGCGGCCAATTGCTCGATGAGATGCAACCCAAGTTTGTCATTGTCTATGACCCAGATATTCGATTCATTCGACAACTAGAGGTTCGTATGCCTTCGAGTTCGTGCTCTCTCACAATCTCAATCTCAATCTCTGATATCAATCCTCTTTTTTGATGATTTTTGGTGAGATAGATTTACAAGGCAGAAACACCAGGAAAGCCATTGCGAGTGTACTTTTTGAGCTACGAAAAGTCAGTCGAAGAGCAGTACTATGTGGCTTCCTTACGAAAGGAGAACGAGGCCTTTGAGCGTTTGATCCGAGAGAAAGCGGTACGCTTCAGTCCGTCCGATATGAGTTGGAGGGTTGGACTCGAGCACTCACTCCGACGAGTAGCTACTGGTCGTTTCAGCCGAACAAGATGGCAAGAGCACGATAGAATCTGTACCAGGTGTGTGGTCGCACTCGCCCGATACGCCGAGTACCAGTACACGCAAGGGAGGAAAGCCGACGCTTCGCATCCCAACTGCGATGGGAACCGCCAGCAGCAGCAGCAGCAACAACAACAGCAAGAGCGTCGTGGTGGTGGATGTGCGAGAGTTTCGCAGTCAGCTCCCTTGTGCATTGTTCTCGCGAGGTCTCGAGGTAGTACCCAAGACGCTCGAGGTAGCCGACTACATCTTGACGCCCGATATCTGTGTCGAGCGCAAGAGTCTATCAGATCTCTTCTCGTCGTTTCAGAGTGGCAGGCTCTACACGCAAGTACGTATGAGCGCAAGCGCCCGTCGTGATACCGACTCTCACCTGCGTACGTCCCTGGTCGTTAGGTTGAGGCCATGTGCAAAGGCTGGAAGACGCCCATCTTGCTGATCGAGTTCGATCCGAAGCGCTCGTTCGCCATGCAAGCACGGAATCAACTCGGCTCCGAGATTCAGCCACAGAACATCATCTCGAAGCTGTCGCTGCTGACGCTGCACTTTCCTGCATTGCGGCTGATCTGGTCGCGAAGCCCACATGCAACGGTCGAGATCTTCCTCGAGCTCAAGCAAGGAATGCCTGAGCCAGACGCCGACGTACTGGCAGCCGAACAGCAAGCGCTCGAGCTCTCGACGGCGCCGCGAGAGTTGCTGCGGCGCTTGCCAGGAATCAATGACCAGAACTACCACGTGGTGATCGACAAGGTCGGCAACTTGCGCGAGCTGGCGTGTATGTCACTCGCAGCATTGCAGCAATTGCTCGGAGCCCAGAGCGGCAAGCAGCTGCACAGATTCCTCCACTCGGTAAGCGAGGAGGCTACAGCAGATTCGATCTTTGACTGATTCATTCATCGAGGTAGTGACGAGGTAGTGAGTGAGTGAGCGAGTGAGCGACGAAGAAGGAGAAGGAGAGAGAGAGAGAGAGAGAGAGAGAGAGAGAGAGAGAGAGAAGGAAGGACATAAGATGGATAGGCGGACCGCATCTCATGCCATAAGACCATTAGATATGAATCTCGCGCACTCGATCTGCCGCCACACAGCCCGAGATCGCTCTCTAATCGAGCCCCATCTACTCAACCATCTCACTCAGAGCTCCCTGCAATCACTTTGGTACCAACGTTACGAAATCTCACTGCTCCGCGCTTGCTCTGCTTGGCGACCTTCACGTAAGCAGGCACGTAAGCAGGCAAGGAAGGTAGGTAACGCGGGAACCGTTGAACCGCGCATTGTTGGGCGGAGACAAACGCCCACAAGGCGGCTGTACAAGACAACAACCAACGATCTCGATCACTCATACGAAATCGAGACGCATCCTTGGTGTCGGTAACCAGGCGCCAAAAAGCGGGGGGAAGAGTAGGAGGTGCACACGAGTAGGCGCGAGCACGAACAACGAGGCCGGAGAGAACCTGGCAGTCACAGAGCAGGACGGCACAGACACAGGAGAACGCGTTCCCTCAGCAAGGAGGAGGGGCTCCAGCTTCTCCCTCTTTCCTTCAGTCTCTCTGTCTCCCTCTCGCTGCTGCATCCATCTCCCTCCCTCTCGCGCTCCCGCACTCGCACGAAGCCACCAAGCAACCGACCCATCCTATCCTATTACTATCCAACCCACTCCCATCTGTCTATACGATTGTATCCATTGTGTATCTATCTCTCGCTATCCAACTCACTATCCAACTCACTATCTTGTTCTCTTTGTTCGAGCTGCGTGAGCGTTGCCAGCCAATAGCAGCCCATCGCTGCGCCCTCGCTCACTCTCTCGCGTCGCTCACTCGCGCCCTCACTCTCGTGTACCTGCCGCTCGCTCGTTCGCAGAGTTCGTACCCGACAGCCACACCACCAAGCCCGCACGATCACGGGGGCTCGTCTTGTCTCGAGACGCGGCAGCGGCGACCTCCACCACACCGCCGCGCCGCACCGACACCTCACCCACGCCCACGCCCACGCCGGCACCTCCACCGCCACTGCCCCTCACTCCCGTGCCTCGCCGACCTCGCTCCACACCATGGGCGACGTGAACTCGAAGCAGCAGCACTCGCACGGCTACTCGTCGTCTAACGGTGGCAGTCGCCGTGGCGGCGGCGGCGGCGTCGGAGGTGGCGCAGCTGCCGCCAACACGGCCGCCGGCAGCGGCAGCACCAGCCCGCGCGACGGCGCCACGACCACCACGAGCTCGAGCGCCGCCGCTGCCGCTGCCGCCAAGAAGAAGAAGCACCGCGGGCTCAAGAAGAGGCCGCATCATCGGCTGCGGCTGCGCGGCACCGACGGCGGCCCGGGCTACCACGCCGACTCGGCCGCCGCCACGGGCGCCGGCGCCTCGTCCGAGCCTCGCTCGCACCCGGGCCTCAACGTCGCCTCCATGTCCGACCCGTCCATGCTCACCACCGGCACCGCGGCCTCGGGCAACGGCGCCACGTCGCCGGGCCGCCAGCACCACCACCATCACCACCACCACCACGGCGACAAGCAGCTGCGCGAGTCGCAGTCGATGCCGGGCTCGGTGGTCAGCGGCGTGACGGCGTCGTCGGGTCCCGCGTCGCCCAGCAGCGTCGCGAGCACCAGCTCGGCGAGTGCCGTGTCGCGGCTGGCGCTCACGATCTCGGGCGCCAAGAGCAAGCACACGCTGTCGTCGAGCGCCGTCGGAGAGCCCGACGCCCTGTCGTCGGGCGACACACCCGACCTGCAGCTGCGCCGCGAGCAGATTCTCAACCTCTCGCGCCACATTAACGTACGTCCTCGCATCTCGTCGCTGTGCTGCTTACTTGTTGTGTAGCATGTGCGATTGATTGATCGGTTTTGGTTCGATGGGTGCGATGATTGTGCGATACGATCCATCTACAAAGGTCGCTGAAGACGAGGAGGAGACGCAATCCGAGACGCCACGCAAGCGCGAATGCGACGGCCGAACACTAGAGGTGCCTCGTCGCTACTCTCCCCCTCACGCTCGCTCGCATACGCAGCGCTTTCGGTGGAGCGTGAGGGAGTCAGTCTCAGGTTGCTTCGCGATATCGCATCGTGAGTCTTACCGAGTGAGCTCGCTCGCACACATGCATCCACACCCCCGCACCCCACACGCACTCTACACATCCACTCGCGTAGAGGATACAAGCAGAGCAAGATCTCACCGCATTGTTTCTCTCAAAGGGAGCTCCCCTGGAGGAGGGCGTCGACAACGGCGACGGCTACTTGGTCGAGGCCAAGCAATCGACCTCGAACACTGGCGCCGCCGCTGGTGGAGGTGGCTCGACATCCAAGTCTCGAGGAGCAAAGTCTCGCGATCAAGCAATGTCTCTTGGTGGCGCGTACTTGACCAATCCCGACGAGGCTGCGGGTGACGCCGAGCACTCGGACGCTCAGTCGTCCGGTGATTCGACCGAATGGCCTGACTTGGTACGTTGACTACGACGACGACTACCTCCTCATAACTCATTACTTGTATTGATCTTGTTGTAATTGGCTCTAGGATACAAACTCTTCCGGTGATAGCGATGGAGAGCCAACTGCTGATTTGGCCGAGTTGTTGGAGTCACTTCGAAAACTAAGTGCTCAAGAGCTGTACGTTATCGCGCGCGGCACAAACACCAACACCGCGCTGCGAGAGTGAAGGAGAATTGACTCGTTGCACGACTTGATTAGCTTTGATATCTCGCAAGATATGGCTGCGAGACACCAAGGCTTCATCGATGACTTGAAAGAGTGCATCGACGACATCAATGCACTCAAGGATGCCGAACAGAATGACAGTGGCGGAGAAGACAAGCCCGATGAAGCGTTGCAAGCATCGAGCTCGTCCATCAGTGGAGGTACGTGATGGTACCCTGGCTCGCTCACTTTGTGACCATACCTATTCACGCCTCCGACACCAATCTCTTGTTTTTACACACACGCGCGCAGAGGATTGGAATGCACGCTTCCAACGTACAATTCAAGACCTCAAGACCCATGGCAAGTTGCACTCGGATCGTATGCGCATCTACTCGGAGCTCTCGAACCTTGCGCAAGACTTTATCCACTGCGCCAAGACCTACGGTCGGATCATCATCTCCGAGGGCCACACGCCGTACGAGCTCAAGACAATCAAGCCCGCAAAGATGGGTGGATTCGCTGGTGGCGATAAGTATCTCGTCAACAACATCATGTTCAAGTTTGCCGTCGATTCCAAAAACTTGTTCGATTCCGATGAAGCAGCTATCAAAGTCGCTGGTCATGAGTTGTACGTTATTCTCTCTCTCTCTCTCGCTCGTATCTCTTTCTCTGACAATAATTCTCTCTGGATATAGGAAAGGACTTATTAGCTACTTTAACCTTGGCATTCGAGACTTGCATTTTCCATTGATGGCACTGGTACGCACACAGTGTAGTACCTTCCTTCCGACAAATGATTCTATACCCTAACAACAGAATTTGCTTGATGATGGTTTCTAGGTCGATTACCTTGGTTTCCGATTGACGGCGTTGTCAGTATTGCCGATCCAGAAGGACACTATTGTCTATGGCTCATGTGATGCGGGCAAGACCGTACATGCAAGTTCTCGTCGGTTAAATCGCAAGATGGAAGAGGCTGCACAAGCTCTCAATCTCAAGAAGCACATGGTATGATTGAGTTTTATCGGTCTACACTCTCCTGCGTTCACTTACTTACTTACTCACTGATGAGTAGGCTGGATTACATCTTGCAACAAGTAAGAATCTGTATTCTGCTGGTGATCTTGAAGGCCATCAAGTTGGTGGACACTTTTATCTGCTTGATTTTAGTCGAGCCTTCCCACCGTGTACTTTTGACCAATCGTATCGTATCGCTTCTGTCTCTCTCTCTCTCTCTGTCTCGTTGCCCAATTCAATGGATTAACGTATTTTCTGTTGATTCATTTACACAGATTACCCAAGAGTTACTTGTATCGATTATTACGACCAGAATTTGTCCGCAAGTATCGGATACCGCTGTGCCCCGATGCGTACAGTGGATTCGTGTCGCAGCACAATGGCGACGAGCATATTCGCGAGGTCGAGGAAGCGACGCGTTATCTGCTCAAGACGACGATTCCGGCGTTTGCGCACCGACTCAACACAATCAAGCTCAATGCCGACTTTAACCTCAAGGAAGCGATGCACAACGAGGGCATCAACATGCGATACCTGGGTGTCGTACGCCAATGCGTGACGAGCGAGGCCATCTCGCATCTGTTGCTGGTCGAGATGATTGCACGAGTGCAGAAGCACCACTTGCGCCACCAGATGCGCTCGTTGATGAGAGAGCTCAAGCTGCCGCTCGAGCACAAGTACCGCGCACTCGTCGTGCAGCACTTTAATCTCGTGTTCGAGAACTCGAACGAGTCGCTCGAGTACTGGCAGAGCACCATCAAGTCGCAGTTGTTCCAGTACTACACGATGGCGCTCTCGAGCACCGAGAACCACTCGGGCACGCAGCTCAAGCGCATGTTGACCGACGACGACATGACGCTCCTCTTCCGCCGCCTCATCAAGATGACGCACATTCGCTTCACGCCCAAGGCCGAGGAGGAGTTCTCGACCAACGGCAAGGCCTTCAACACGACGCAGCCGTTCGACGTCACGTACCTCGAGGAGCTGTGCGTCTCGGTGCGACACATGAACATCGTCGCCCTCGCTCAGGGCTACGTGCTCAAGAGCAAGGCGCGCGAGCGCAACGGCGGCCTCGACAAGTCGCGCCTCTGCCGTATGGCGATCGAAAAGTTCAAGGAGGCCCTGAGCGACAACCCGGGCGACAAGCGCGTGCTGCGCGAGCTCGCCGACTCGGCCGACATTATCGGCGACACGACGCTCGCCAACGAGTACTACCGCCGCGCCATCTCGGCCGACCACAAGGACGCCAACACGCTCTTCAAGTACGCCGTCTTCCTCGAGGAGAGCATGAAGGACAAGAAGGGCGCCGAGGAATTCTACTTGCGCGCACTCGAGCACAACCCGCGACACGACCACTGCCTCCAGCGCTATGGCGACTTTCTCGAGTCACTCGGCAACTTTGACGGCGCCGAGGAGTTCTACATTCGTGCTGCCGAGTGTCGACAGAACACCAAGCAACAACTCTCCAAACGTTCCGAGTTTCCAATCGTCGATCGTCCTGGAATGTTCTATTGATCTTTGCGTGTGCGTCGTGTTCTCTCATCCTCGTCATCGTCGCCATCTATCACCCGTCCATTCATCTGTCTGTCTGTCCGTTTGTCTTCGAGCTCGATTATTTAGTATTGTTAGTTTGTTATCGTTACTATCATCTGTGGTGTTGCCATTATCGTCGCCATCATCGTCGCTAACGTCACCGTCACCAGTTACTCTGCCACTCCGTCGTGCTATATCTATCCGTCCGAGCTTGTTCATTGTGATTACGTCCCCCTTCGTGTCTTTCGCGATGCTTGTACATTCCCACTCCTACCTTCCCACCCCTACTGCTATTCTCTCTTGTTATGCTCGTTGGCTCTCGAGAAAATGGAGCATGGTTAGGGTTGTTCTGTTGATGTTGCATTTATAATGTAGTCGTATATCGACCCTTCTACAACCCACGTTCAAGAGCGAGTGACTTTGCTGGTCGGTAAGAACAGCGATGCATCACTCACTTCGTTGTTGCTCGCTGCCTCGCGCACCTCCTCTCCTCTCTGCCGTGCTCTCTCGATGGCTGAGTCACCTCTTCGCAGCTCTCCACCGTCCAGATGGATCGTACAATCACGCACATTCACCGACTCGAGGACCATAGCTGCACCTGGAAGTAGCTTTGTATGCTTGGCAGCGTTACAATCTGCGGCGTCTGCGGCGCACGTTACTGTTCCGGCTCTCGCGGTGCTCGTACATCGATCGAACGCACCCGGCAACCCTCTACGAGCCTCCCTGTGTCGACTGTTTCTATCCAGTAGTCCGTGCATGTGTGCGTACCAATCACTTGCAGCGATCGATCGACAGATCGCGTCCTTGGGATGCATCGGGTTCGACACGGCGATCGAGGTGCCGCTCGAGCAGGAGAGCGCGACTTCGCCACTACGCTTCCTTGCACCTGGCGATCGACAACACGTCAAACGAGCGCTACTCGAGCAACCTACAGCTCGAAGCGATCACCAAAGACATCAAAGGCACCAGGTTGATGGGATAGCATCGCACAACATGGTTGAGATCGTAACATTGCGAGATACTCCAATCGCTGCTGCGGTGTCGATCTCACTCGCGAGGCGATCTCGTTCATGCAAGCGCTTCGAAACGATCGACTCGGTATGACACATATGAGATCAACTCTACCACCACCGCCGCCAATTAGATGCTGATACAATGTGCATCGTGGAGCAGATTGCTGCGAGCTTGATTGGATGCGCCGTGGCTGTCGGTACACGAGTGTGCGATGGCACATTCATCGTCGTCGAAACAACAACAACGCCGTCCAACAGTGGCAGCACCAACACAGACCAAGACCAAGACAATCACGACGATGACACTGGTTGCAGTGTTGGAGTGGTATTGGTCGACATGCTCACTGCCATTCAGATCATCTCCGAGCGAGATGAGGCGAGTCTCGACTCGGAGCCACAACGTGCTCGATCGACGAGCGAGCAACACAGCACCAACGCCGACTCGTCGCTCGTCGTGTGTGGCAACCTCGTTCCTGCTCGCGATCGCCTGAGACGCCTGATCGTGATGCCGATTCGATACAAACGAGCATTGATGCAACAAATGCAGCGCCAACAACAGCAGCAAGGTGGCAGCACCGGTGAACTACTGCTGATGCATCGCTCGTTGTACGCGTGCCCCAAAGGACTGCTGCTCAAGGCACACGCCTCCGATGGAGTGTTGCTGCTCGTGAAGCAGGTTGCTCGCGAGGCACAAGCGACCGTCGTTCAGATCAAGGCCGCAGACATGCTGGGCATGTACGTCGGCGACACTGAGGCCGCTCTCCGACGTGTGTTCGCCGAGGCCGCCGCTGCTGCACGAGCCAACGTCGAGTCGCGCACCTGCTTGCTCATGATCGATCAACTCGTATGTCGGGGACACATTAGCAGCGGAGCGCCTCCAAATCCATTCATTCGCTCATGCGATTGTGTGAGCACGTAGGAGGAGCTGTGTCCGAAACGCGACGACGCCACAGCACATGGGGCTCGCGTGGTCGGACAGCTACTGACGTTGATGGACGGTCTGGCTGCGAGTCACGGGCCTGACGAGAGTCTGGTTGTCATTGGCATCACTTCCAATGCCAATGCGCTCGATCCTGCTCTACGACGACCGGGTCGGTACGAATGGCTGTGCATTCGATTGCTATCTATCGATCAATCGCCCGACTCACGCTCTTACGTGTTTCAAGACTCGATCGAGAGATTACTATCGCACCACCTAACGCCATCGAACGCACCCAAATACTCGAGCACCTCTCGAGTCGCTTGAGCTTCGATGAGACTGTGAATTTCAGTACGTTTGCGATAGGCTACTCGAGATGTGCCACACGAGCATCCGATCGCTCATTTGATATTGCCATCTCGATCTCTCGTAGGTCGCATTGCTGACAGCTGCGTCGGATACTCGTGGGCGGATCTCGAGCATTTGATTCGCGAGGCTGCCCTTGTGTACATGAAGCGCCTCGCCCACGATGAACAAGAGACACCGGCCACTGCGAGCGCCACTGGCATCAGCTTCGACGACTTTGTCGCAGCTATGCGCATGATTGCACCATCGAGCAAGCGCTCGGGCCATGGAGACGTGATCGAGGTGCCCAACACTCCGTGGGATGCCATTGGCGGTCTAGCGGACGTGAAGGCTGTACGGCAGCGTCGCGCTTCCAACCTACGCAAGGCATGATATCGCTCTGACCGAATCACCGATCGGCTATTCAACAGAGGCTAAGAAAGGCCGTCGAGTGGCCGCTGCTGCATGGAGACAAGCTCGCTGCCTTTGGAGTGCGGCCTTCGTCGGGGATCCTGCTGCATGGGCCGCCTGGATGTGCCAAGACGACACTCGTCAAGGTACGTACAATCGGGCGATTTGCGTCCATCGACGATGACTCAAGCCGATTGGGAGTTGCGATCACAGGCTGTAGCGACTGCAGCTCGTGTAGCATTCCTTTCGCTGAGTGGAGCAGCCATCTACAGCCCATACTTGGGTGTTGCGGAGGCCACGATACGGCAGTGCTTTGCGCGGGTATGCATGCTGTGTCACTCGAATCAGAAGAGAGAGCAGGCTCATCGATTGCTCGTGTCGGGCGCAGGCGAGAACCATGTTGCCTGCCATCATCTTTCTCGACGAGATTGATGCAATCGTTGGCAAAAGAGCACTCGAGGGACAAGGCCACCAGGCATCCGGTGAGCAGGAACGCGTCTTGTCGACTCTACTGAACGAGATGGACGGCATCGAGAACAAACCTGGCATCCTTGTGATTGTACGGCGCAAAGACGCTTGCTACCCAGGCGCCTCGCTCGTCACTCACCTTCAACCGCGTCCTGATGGACACAGGCGGCTACCAATCGACTCGAGATGGTTGATGCAGCGCTACTGCGACCAGGTCGATTCGACGAAGTGTTGCTGGTGCCACCGCCGGATCTCGAGTCACGCATCGAGATCCTTCGCGTCTTCACCAAGAGAATGCCGATCGCGCCCGACGTGAGTCTACAGGAGCTGGCTGCCGCGACGCCCAACTGCACAGGGGCCGAACTCGAAGTACTGTGCAAGGAAGCGGCCCTGATTGCTCTCAATCAAGACCTCCAAGCGACTTGCATCGTACGTTGTCGACCTCCCTCCAAGCACGAGGCGCTCAAAGGAGAAGAAGGAGGAGCTGACTCGCCCCGCGACGCGTGCATTGTACAGATGCAACGACACTTTCAACAAGCGTTGCTCAAGGTCAACCGTTCGTCTTCTGGCTGGTCAGCAGCACCAAAAGCCTCTGGAGCAACGGCACAGCATTGGTAGGCTGCTCGAGTTGTGCTTGCGTTCGTGTGTGTATGACATCATTAAGTTGGTGTACACAACGCAACGACGACGAATACTATCTCCTCGCTGCCGGCTTGGTGACTTCGGGGCGGATGAGTCGGCGACTCTCGTCGAATACAAGTTGAGAACGGCACACGTCGTCCCATTGCTTGGCGGCATAGCGGAACCACTCCTTCTCGCTCAAACCTTTGGGGAACGGCTTCGTTTCGAGCTCAAACAAACTGCGCTGTAGCTTGCCGAGCATGGCAGTGTACTTGGGTTGGAATTGCTGTAATGTCCCGGCATGTAAGTGGACGAACGTGAGGAGCGCAGGCTCGAAGAAGCGTACCAGTGCGGCCTTGGCAGCCGGTGAGCTGGTCGATGTCTCACGCACGAGCTCTGGCAGTACGAACCAATTCACACGCCGCGATGCATCGGCTGTCGCGGAGGTACTGGCATTGCTTCTCGCAAGAGAATCTCGCAGAGATTGGTACTCGAGCTCCGCCGATTGCGTATAGATCGAGCTCGAAGGCGGGAAGGCCGATAGCAACGTGCGATGCAGTTGCTCCAAGTGCTCAGGATGACTGTACTTGCTCGCAGGCGTCTTGTTGAACACAAAGACTGATGGCGAGAGAGAGGCACGAGTATGTGTCAAGCTTACACTCGAGTTGAGCCATCGAATAAGAGCGACTAGCACATACCGACAGTGGGAGAGCGTTGTTGTGTCTGGTCAGGAGAGGCCTGCGATTCCATGCGGCATCGCTCGACAGCGGCAACGAGCTCGAGCACTTTGCTGTCGAGCTCGGAACCCAGCACAACGAGCACCACGTGGCATACGGCAAACATGAACGTTGCCAGCTGGAGGCTCTGTCACCAACTCAACGTCAGCATCATGGCGAAGCAATGGCGTTGAGATTGTTGTTGTTGTTGTTGTCGATCGTTGAACCTGAAGGTCTGCGAGCTTCTCGTGCGATGGAATGCCTGGTGGCAGCGACGTCGAGTTGCGTCGTAACTCTGCTGCGATCGATGAACTGAATAATGGCTGTGCAGTAACCCACACACACATGCGCGTGTGTCAGCGATGCATCGAATGAGAGAGAGAGAGAGAGAGAGCTCGTGGCTCGCCTGCCAATGTCGGATGGTTGCGGCACCTGAGAGTCGAGCAGAATGATGCGCTCAGGTGTCACTGCCACATCGATGCCTGATGTTCGATGATGTGCGCCGCCTGCGCCACCGACACCAACCATCGATGGCACGAAGATCATGTCACGTGGGAGTTGCGTCGGAGCCGCAGACAGGGCCCCGGTGCCAGCCGTTCGCTGCAGGATGGCATCCGGCTGCAGCATGTCGTCGCTTCGCAACAGCGAGGCTCCGAGCAGCGCCTCGATGCATTGCGGCAGTGGTGCTGCACTCATAGTACCGGATGCTGCTGCCGATGCTGCAGTAGCAGTAGTAGCATTGTTGTTGGTGTGCTCGGATTGCGGATGGTACAGACAGGACATGAGGGTCGACTTGCCGACGGCGGGCGCGCCCAGCACGCCGATGACCTGGAAGTCGCTCTGGTCGTTCAGCAGCTGGAAGGCGTTGTCGGCCAGGAAGTTCAGGTGCTGGTTCAGCAGCTTGCCGCGCTCGAACGTCCCCTGACCCGTTGGTGCTCGAAGTAGAAGCTGGTCACGTGAACCAAGAGCGATCGATGATGATGATGATGTGGTTGCTGTTGTCGAAGGTGCTGTCGAGGATGCCGTGGCAGACGTTGATGGCGAGGAGGCCGAGCCTGCTGCGCCGGCGTGTGCTGGTGTCGTTGGTAGCGAGGCAGGAGTCGCCGATGCTATCGTTATATGCTGGCCATGAGTGTGGTGGTGCTTGGATGCCAGTACGACTGGCGGCGAGCTGCTTGTCGGGTGCTGGTGATGCTGGTTGTAGTGGTGGCTGCTCGCGTGGCCACGGCTGCCGCCACGACCTCGTCGTTCGACTGTTCGGTCGCCGCCTCGATACGACGATCTACTACCACCACCACGAGGTACTCCGCCACGTTGAGGTACATCTGCCATGGCGGGACGGGTTGGTCGCGAGCGTGCGATGGAGAGAGGAGCGTGTGTGTGCGGGCCAGCGAGTGAGTGAATGGCGCCGCGATCGAGACTCTCTATCAATGGCTTCATTGAGCCAGTACGGGAGGTTATCTATCTATGCATAACACGATGAGTCGTGGGTCGGTGGTTGGGTAGGTCGGTGGGTGGGTAGCTCAGTCTCTTACAACTCTCTTACAACGGTCGGATGGATCAAACCGTCGATATCGATATCGGTAGCTCGAGCATCATCAAAGGAACGAGAAGATCTCGAACAAGAGCTCGTTCGGAATCATCGACATCGCGTTCGAATCATCGACCAGCGATCGAATCATCGTCATCGTCGAGACCGCTTGCTTCATCCATGATGGTGTATATCGATGGAGATCTGGTCTCCAAACAAACTTGGTGTCGGCAAGCCATTGATTGGCTCCAATCACATGCACTTGATTGTCTGCCGAGAAGGCGATGAGACCTCGATGCTCATCGAATGCAACACCGAATGGATGCTTGATGCCACAATCGAAGAATGAGATGTGATGGCCTTCGTGAGTGAATGATTGCAATCGGTGGTTGTAGAGGTCGGCGACGATGATTCGACCTTGATTGGCGATGCACACTCCTTGAGGTTTGTTGAGTTGGCCTGGTTGGTTGCCTTCGGAGCCGAACTCGAGCAAGAACGAGCCATCGATCGACGACAGTACTTGCACTCGATGGTTGTTGGAATCAACGACAATGATTCGATGCCGATCATCATCGATCGCAATGCCTGATGGATATTGGTACTCGCCAGGTTGAGATCCTCGCTTGCCGACCGAGAACAAGAACGAGAGATCGATCGACGACAAGAACACCAATCGATGGTTGTTGGTGTCGGTGACGATGATACGATGATGATGCTTGTCGATCGCAATGCCTTGAGGAAAGCTGAACTCGAGATCTCCTGATCCACGATGGCCGATGGACGACAAGAACGATTGCTCGCTCAATGACCATGATTGTAATCGATGATTGAGGCGATCAACGATGAGGATGCGATCATGATCGTGATCGATCGCAAGGCCCCATGGGCACTGGAGCTGGCCTGGTTGGTGGCCTCCCTCGCCGAACTTGGACACGAACGAGCCACCATCAACGCCATCACACGAGTATACTTGTACTCGATGATTGCCAAAGTCGCCGACGAGCAAGAGACCTCGATGATGGTCGAACGCCATGCACTGAGGATAGTAAAGCAAGCCATCGCTACGGCCGTTGTGTAGCTGGCCGATCGAGAACGAGAATCGACAGTCGCTCATCTTACGATGGCACGAATATCCACTGGTTGCTTGGCAAGGAACTCGTATGCGGACACGAGTGATTGATGGAGGATGTATGCGGGCACGAGCGAAATGACAAAGCGAAGAACAGCAACCGCATCATGAATGATTGATTGGGTGGCGCACAAGCTGCCCCTCCGTATTCAAGTTGGGGAGATTATCTATCTATCCATAACACGATGAGCCGTGGGTCGGTGGGTTGCTTCGCTGCAGCGATCGGATGGATCAAACCGACATCGACATCGGCAGCGCGAGCAGCATCATCAAAGGAACGAGAAGATCTCGAACAAGAGCTCGTTCGGAATCATCGACATTGCCGACTCATCGATCAGCGATCGAATCATCGTCATCGTCGAGACCGCTTGCTTCATCCATGATGGTGCATATCGATGGAGATCTGCTCGCCATGTGAACGTGTCGGCAAGCCATTGATTGGCTCCAATCACACGAACTTGCCCGCCTGTCGAGAAGGCGATGAGACCTCGATGCTCGTCGAATGCAACCTCGTATGGTCGCTCGCTGCCACAATGAAATGATGAGATGTGATGGCCTTCGTGAGTGAATGATTGCAATTGGTAGTTGCCAGTGTCGGCGACGATGATTCGGCCTTGATTGGCGATGCACAGTCCTTGAGGATGGTGGAACTGGCCTAATTGCTTGCCTTTGGAGCCGAACTCGAACAAGAACGAGCCATCGATCGACGACAATACTTGCACTCGATGATTCTCGGTATCAGCGACGATGATTCGATGTCGGTCATGATCGATCGTAGCTCTTGATGGAAAGTGGAGCTCGCCAGGTTGCGATCCTTGCTTGCCGACCGAGAACAAGAGCGAGAGATCGATCGACGACAAGAACACCAATCGATGGTTGTCGGTATCGGTGACGATGATACGACGATGATGCTTGTCGATCGCAACTCCTCGAGGATATCTGAACTCGCCATCTCCTGATCCATGCTGGTCGATGGACGACAAGAACGATTGCTCGCTCAATGACCATGATTGTACTTGGCAATTACCGTTATCAGCGATGAGGATGCGATCATGATCGTGATCGATCGCAAGGCCCCATGGATACTCGAGCTGGCCTGGTTCGTCGCCTTCCTCGCCGAACTTGGACACGAACGAGCCGCCATCATCATTGCAAGAGAATACTTGCACTCGATTGTTGTTGGTATCGACGATGAGCAAGAGACCTCGATGATGGTCGAACGCCATGCCTCGAGGCCAAGAGAACATGCCATCATCATCGCCATCTTCCTTGGTGCCAATCGAGAGCTTGATTCGAGCATCTCGATCAAGAATACGGTCTCCCATCTCTTCCAATCCAATCAATATCTCTCGCCGACAAAGAGATGCTCCAAACTCCAAACTGCTCAAACCAAGAGATGAAGAAATGAAGCTCACACACAAGAGAGACCAAGCAAGCAACGAGCAACGAAGCAAAGAGCAAGAAGAATCCCACGCTCCTCTTCTTGATGATTCTTGCATCAGATATCTTGTCTTGTATTGAGATTGATACAAGAGACAAGACTCATATTGAGCGACGCACTTGTGAGAGAGAGAGAGAGAGAGGGCCTTGATTGATGTCGTTCAAGGCATCAATCATTCATTCATCAGGAGTGAGTGTGCTGGACGATAGGAATGACGATGAAGAGGAGGTGCAGGATAGTATGCGGCTCCGTCATCGTGCTCTTCTTGTTCTTGGTAGTAATGTTGGTGCTCTTTCGAGATCGATCGCATCGCAATCCGACCTGGATGGACTCAAAGGAACGAGAAGATCTCGAACAACAGCTCGTTCGGAATCATCGACATCGCCGACGACGACGAATCATCGACCAGCGATCGAATCATCGTCATCGTCGACACCGCTTGCTTCATCCATGATGGAGCATATCGATGGAGATCTGCTCGCCATGTGAACGTGTCGGCAAGCCATTGATTGGCTCCAATCACATGCACTCGATTGCCTGCCGAGAAGGCGATGAGACCTCGATGCTCGTCGAACGCAACATCGAATGGATTCTCGGAGCCACAGTCGAAGGATGAGATGTGATGGCCTTCGTGAGTGAATGCTTGCAATCGGTGGTTGCCACTGTCGGCGATGATGATTCGACCTTGATTGGCGATGCACACTCCTTGAGGATATTTGAATTGGCCTGGTTGATTGCCGTACGAGCCGAACTCGAACAAGAACGAGCCATCGATCGACGACAGCACTTGCACTCCCTCATTTTCGGTATCAGCGACGATGATTCGATGTCGATCATCATCGATCGCAATGCCTGATGGACGAGCGAACTCGCCAGGCTGAGATCCTTGCTTGCCGATGGAGAACAAGAACGAGAGATCGATCGACGACAAGAACACCAATCGATGGTTGTATGAATCTGCGATGATGATGCGATGATGATGCTTGTCGATAGCGATCCCTTGAGGATAGTAGAACTCGCCATCTCCTGATCCACGATGGCCGATGGACGACAAGAACGATTGCTCGCTCAATGACCATGATTGTACTCGATCGTTGCCGTGATCAACGATGAGGATGCGATCATGCTCGTGATCGATCGCAAGGCCCCATGGATACGAGAACTGGCCTGGTTGGTGGCCTTGCTCGCCGAACTTGGACACGAACAAGCCTTCATCGCCATCACACGAGAATACTTGCACTCGATTGTTGTTGGTATCGGCAACGAGCAAGAGACCTCGATGATGGTCGAACGCCATGCTTCGAGGCCAAGAGAACATGCCATCAGCATCGCCATCTTCCTTGGTGCCAATCGAGAGCTTGATTCGAGCATCGCGATCAAGAGTACAGTCTCCCATCTCTTCCAATCAATCAATATCTCGCGCTCTCTCACCGACCGACACAGAGACGATGCGCGAGACGCCAAGGTGCGAAGCAAAGAACAGTACCCGCGTCGACCTGCTCCTCCCACGTCGTACACGCTCTTCCGTCCGGTTGTGAGAGATCTCGTTGGAATTAGATGATAGATAGATAGCAACGGGCAGTACCCAACAGCGACAGTCGATTGGCGTATCGAGCACCACCAATTACCCGCTTGTGTGCGTTTACTTGGGCAGATGGGGGAATTTCGTGGTATTTGCAGTGAAGCTTCACAGAGGGATCGCGTGCGCGTGAACGAGTGGTGCTGCCGCTGCTGACGCGTCATTCGTCTCATCGCTCGCTCGCTGCCACATCACCACCTCCATCACCACCTCCACCTCCTAACCACCATCACAACCGCCCCAAACCCCCTTTCCCTCCCCCCGAATCTATATCTCTCTCTCTCTCTCTCTCGCCATGCTACGAGCGCTAGCACGGGTCGCTGCTGCGACTTGCAGCAAGGGCCGCCCAACGACACCGAGCCCCTCCGCCCTCGCGGCAGCTGCCACCAGCTCCACGCTGACTCGCTCACTCTCGCTCTCCTCACTCCGACCCGCCACCAAGCCGCCTCTCCCCGCACTACGTGCGAGGTTGTTTTCGACTC
>Ga0209935_1002100_pt1 | contig 26262 bp, 32 predicted proteins | sample ThiBio_1000_plan_2_FD_183958 | JGI IMG/M metagenome (GOLD analysis project Ga0209935, IMG submission 183958) | Wastewater bioreactor microbial communities from Cape Town, South Africa - Thiocy_cont_1000_plan (SPAdes) | ecosystem: Engineered > Bioreactor > Thiocyanate-remediating >...
TCGACCGCGGCGCCAATGTACGACTCCATGCCGTCGCCGCGCTTCTCGTTGTTGACGCGCGTCACGTCGGAGCCCATCTTCTGCGAGGCCTTGGCGGTAGAGAGCGAGAGGCTGCCCTCGACCGTGACAGCGATCGGCTTGTCCTTGGGAGCGTGCTTGGGGCAGTAGGCCTTGCCGTCGACGCCAGTGGCGGTCTTTTGCGTGAGCTTGATGTTGCACACGGCATCGCCCTCCTCGCCTTGGCCTGAAAGCGGAAGCAGCAGCAGCGCGAGCGAGTGAGCACGAGTGAGCGAGCGACAATCAAGCGACAGCAACGGAACGGAGCACAGAACGGCACGGCGTACAGCGGAAGCAGATCTTGTGCCACGTGAGACCCAGGAGGACCTCAGCCTCGAGCGGGTACACGGTCTTGGCGCACTTTTGGCACTTGGGGTTCGGCATGGTGATGGGGAGGGGCGAGCGGGCAACGATAGCGAGACGAGACGGGACGAGACGAGGGCAGCGGCGGCAGAGGACGAAGAGGAGGAGGCGAAGAGCAGCAGAGAGAGCAGCAGGAGGGCGTGTAAGGTTGTACGCGAGCTCACCACTGCACTACGCCTCGGTCGTTGAGGCTCCTCTCCTCTCCTCTCTGCGTTGTGCCTCCTCTCCTCCTCTCTGCTCTGCTCCTTCCTGCTCCTCTGCTGCTTCTCTTCTCGTCGTCTCGTCGTTGCCGCATCGCCGCCGCCGCTGCTCCGCGTCCCACCCGCACGACACCTCGCCCTCCAACCCTTCGCCTCTGCGTGCGCCCCCTTCGTTCACCTCTCGCCAGCCCATCCCCCTCTCCGCCTCCCCAGTCGCCGTCTCTCTCTCTCTCGCCTCTCGCCGCCCTTCTTCGGCGCATCGACACCGCCCCAGCACCGCCCACACGTGCGCGAGGCCTCGCTTACGTCGTCGTTCCCGCCCGGTCGGCCTCTCCTGTCGTGCTTGTTGGCTCGTGCTCACGCTCTTGTGGGTGTCGACGCGGCGTGCGAGTTGGTGAGCGGACGCGCCTTGGTCGATAGGCTCGCCGCGATTGGGAGTGGTTGACGCGAGGCGGGAGCCTTCCAGCGCCGGCGGAGTGCCATGTGCCGCTGCTCCTGGCTTCTCCCACTCTCAGCGTAGCGGTCGCTACAGATACTGTAGCTCCAATGGCCGAAGAAAATGGCGCCGGTATGGGGCAGACCTGGTGCTGCTGCTGCTGTTGCTGCTATTGCTGTGGCGGCTTGTGGTGTTGTTGTGGTTGTTGCGATGGTTGTTGCTCGCTCGGTCGTTGCGACTGGCGTCGTCGTCTGTCTCTCGCGCCTGGCTGTGGTGCGCGCTCGCCCTGTGGTTGCTCACTCGCTCACTCACTCGCTCGTTCTCCATGCACACAGGCCTGTATTGCACCGTGATGGGCGTTCTACGCGGCGCCTGCCAAGCCGAGGGCTGCACCGGCTGTCGGGTCTTCATGCCGGCTGAGGCCACGGCCGACGACCACGACGGCGACGGCGGCCCCTGCATCCGCTGTGGCCACTTTCCTCATCAGCACATGAGCGGAGGCTCGGACTCTGGTGGCGATGCCGAGGTTCTCAGCCGAATCGACCCGTTAGGCTTGCTGGCTGAAGGTACGGCAGCCGCATCCACACACACACACACACCCACACCCACACACGCACACCCACAGACCTCCATGTAAGCGAGTGTGACGCTCACTCGACGCGCTACGGCATCCACAGATGCAACAAACTCAGAGAAGGAGATGGAGTCTCGCAAAAAGCTGCAGACCATGTGCGAATGGTCGATCGACGGCAACGATCTGCGCTTCACCGACCGCTTGGGATCGGGTAAGACCGCCAAGGTCTACAAAGGCCTCTATCATGGCGAGGAAGTGGCCATCAAGGTCCTGAAGCCCGTCATCGAGGAGAAGCAGATTCGTGATTTTAAGAAGGAGCTCGACGTTATGAGGTGCGTCGTCGTCGTCGTGGCCGCTGTTGTCGCCGCCGCCGAATATCGTCGACACGTGTGGACCCACTCACGCACCCATCTACGTACACGCACAGTGCCATCAAGTCCGAGCACGTTGTCAAGTTCTACGGCGGCTGTCTGACGCCCAAGGTCTGCCTCGTGATGGAGTACTGCTCGAATGGCAGTCTGTTCCATCTGCTGCAACGCAAGGACTTCGACTTGACCTGGCCGGTTCTGTTTCGTCTGCTGAGAGAGACCGTAAGCGGCGTCCACGATTTGCACTCAATGGAGGTACCAATCGTTCATCGAGATTTAAAGAGCTTGAATCTGCTGGTACGTACTGCGCGCTACAACCGCCACCGCCGCCACTGCCGCCACCGCTTTGATCTCGCCGTCATACACGCGCCACCGCCACTCATTCCAATCCCACCAACTCGACCAACAGGTGGACAAGAACCTGGCTGTAAAAGTATGCGATTTTGGTCTGAGCCGGTTTACTGCGGGCTCCGACAACATGGAGACGTTACAAAAGCTTCGAGGCACCTACGCTTACAGGTGCGGTATTCGTAGGGTGTTTTTGTTGGTGCTACGAAATGTCCCCCAATTCGACTGACTGCTGGCGTGCTTGCTGCTTGCTTCTCCCTCTTTACGATCGTCAACACACACAGCGCGCCCGAAGTGTACTTTGGTGAAAAGTATAGCACCAAGTCGGATGTATTTAGTATCGGTGTAATCATATGGGAGACCATTTGTAGATGCTTGGTTGGCGACTATCTGCGGCCGTACAAAGAGTTCAAAAAGATCAAGATCGACTATCAGATCATCATTCACAGCGCAAAGCATGGCCTGCGACCGACAATACCCGACTCGTGCCCTGCGTCTTGGGCCGACCTCATCCGAAGATGTTGGGTACGTTCCTTCGTCTGGTGCTCGGTGGGAGGCTGTACCACCACATCCGCCGCGCGCCTCTTCGACTGCGGCTTGTGCTGATACGCGCTGCATATGCGTGTCGTCGATCGACAGGACGCCAATCCCGACGTGCGACCCGAGTGCCCCGAGATCCTCGAGACCATGAGCCGTATCGAGGAGGAGTACCACGCTAACGAGCGCGAATGGGAAGCGAAGCGAACGCCCGCCATCAAGATCGAACAGACCGAGGGCTTTCAGAAGAAGACGGTCGACGACGTCATCGCCAAGATGGCCGCCGCCGCCGCTTCTGCTTCGACCACGTCGTCGACGTCGACCACCGACGAACCGGCTCCCAACCACACCGACGCACCCAAGGAACGGCGCGGCTTGTTCCAGAAGAAGAAGCCCAGCTCGTCGAAGGGCGACGCTGGATCGAGCTCGACCATCGTCACCCCGTCGTCGACATCCGCCACGCAAGCGGGCGGCAGCACCAAGGCACCCGAGATTGGCGCGCCGCAGTGGCGTCGCTTCGGCGGCGACGACGAGCTCGCTGCCGAGGACACGTTCGAGGACGACAAGAAGAAGAAGAAGGACAAGGACAAGCACAAGAAGAAGGGAATGCTCGGCCTCTTTGGCGGCTCGCGAAGTAGCAAGAAGGACGCTGCCGAGCCCACTTCCACCTCGGCTGGAGGTGTCGAGACTCGAGCGCAGGCACTCAGGGTCGTTGGCGATCAGGTATGTGCGCGTGTGTGCGCGTGGTGCGTGCTCCTGGTGAACAAGATTCTCACGGCTATCGGGTGTGGTGCAGGCCTTTTTGCGCGTCTATCTCGAGAACGGTAGCTACACTACTATCTCTGTAAATACCGCTGCCAAGACTCCCAACGTTCGATTACGCGCCGCGCACCGTCTGCATGTTGAAGATTGGCGAGGACATGGCTTGTTCTACGTCTCCAAGGATGGTTCGTTCGTCGTGTGTGCTCGTGCTCGACGAATTCGACGTGCTTGCGCGCTCACCGCTTGCCTGTTTGCTTTGGCGCCACAGAGAAAAAGTTCAAGCGAACCGAGAAACCCGTAGCCGTGGCGCTCAAGCTCAAAGAAGACAGCCCCTGTAAATTCCTGTTGCGGCCGTGGGGCTCATCCAAGGAAACAGACGACGTCGCCGACGACGACTTTGCAGAGGAGGACTTTGATTGAGCGAGCGCTGTCGGCGACGGTACACAGGCTCACGAGCCATCTCATCTATGCGTACCCTTGACCCCTTGCACCGCCGCGCCCACGCTATTCAATCCAACAACCTCTCATTCTCTTTCTCTCTTCTCTTGTTGTGTTTACTGCCGTTTCTTCTTCTCTTCATCAATCCTCCTATCGTCAAGACGCAATGTATTCTAGCTTACTGTATGCGTATACCTCGTCGTTCTCTCTCTCTCTCTCTCTCCCTCACTCATTCTCTCTCCCCACTCTCATTGTTCCCATGCTCACGGAGTCGTTCTACAAATGAACCGTATTGTACAAATCCAACGTGCTTGTCTTGCGTTTGCGTATGTTACTCGTGGCGCTGGCGTTTGGTGGAGCTGCTGTCATCAACGGCAGTTCGACTGCGCTTGCGCCTGCTGGCAGCCTCCGCCTCCTCCTCGTCGTCGTTCTCGTCTTCGCTCGTGTCGCTGCTGCCGAGGTCGATGCTGCCATCATCATCATCGTCATCCTCGTCGTCGTCCTCGTCGTCATCGTCATCTTCTTCATCCTCATCGCCTTCAGCATCCTCTTCGTCGGAGAATGTGGGCGGGCTCTTGATGGCGTTTTGCGCAAAGAACGCTCGCAAGGCTTCGTAGTCGTGCTCCGGGTACACAGTGTGTGCGACGTCGAGGAAGCCAGCGGCCATGGCGTTGTCGTGCTCGTGGAAGAGCGGGTACTGCGGCCAGAACTGCGTCTGCAGCGCCTCGACGTGCTGCTTGGCGACGTCGACCGGTGGCGGCAGCAGCTCGTCACCGTCGCCAACAAGCTCGCACATGCCAAAGTCAATCATGTACACGACGTAGCAGCAGCTCGAGCGTGGCGCGTCGTCGGGCAGCGGCGCAGCCAGCAGCAGCTCGGTATCGCGGCACAGCAGGCGTGCCTGGAGCAGTGCTCGCGCCACGAGACGGCCGACGTGGCGCGTGAGCTCGCGGTACTGCTCGGCTCCAAGTACTGCTCGCAGCGCCTGCGCTCCCAGCAACAAGGTCGACGACCCTCGGACGTACACTTGGTGCGCTTCACGGTACTGGCCGAACTGGCAGTCGATGAGATACGGTCGTGAGGCGTCGAAGGCGCACTCGTGGCCTCCGCCAGTGAGGAGGGCCTGGCAGCGCTCGAGCGCGAGCCCGACAGCCGGCTGCAGCAGTGGCAGCAGGAGCGCCTCCTCGTCGGCGTCGCTATCGGCCACCTGCACAGCCACTCGCGTGCTCGGCAGTGGCAGCACCAGGAGGCTCTGGTCGGCGACGCTCCGAGCGCGTTGTTGCATGGCAGCTTCGCGACGCACGAGCTCAACGCGCGCCGCGGCAGCAGCCGAGCGCTTCGGCAGCAGGCGCTTCAGTACATGGTGCGGGCGCGAGGCTAGCAGCTGGATTCGCGCGTGTTTGCCTTTGGCAATGTAGTGCGCTTGCTCTTCTGGAGGCACAACGAGGCGCTCGAGCGGGGACGAGGGCGACGAGGTCATCGAGAGCGGCGACGGCGACGAGGAGACGATGCTAAGAACAGCAACACTGCTGCTGCTGCTGCATTTGGGATGGTGAAACGATACGATACGAGTGTGAGTGCGTGTGAGTGCGTGTGGGTGAGCGTGCGTGTGTCTAGGAGTACTCGTTCGAGTGCTCGCTCTTGTGCCTGCAGTAGTAGTCTTGGTGGATCGAGTGTGCGATCGGCACAAAGATCGCGAGGCCCAGCACGACGCCGAGCGCCGAGCCCGACGTAATGTCCCACACGTGGTGCCGGAAGTCGCGCACACGCGTCAGCGCCACCCAGCCGGCGAAGCCCAGCGGCAGCCATGCGACCACGCACAGCACTTGCGACACGGCTCGGCGCTTCCAGGTGGCGATCGAGGCGGCCGACAGCAGCGACGAGCTGACGCTCGAGGCGCGTGCGATCGTCGCGGCGCGCAGCCACAGGTGGGCCGCGAGCGTGACCGCGAGCGCGAACGACACGGACGCGTGGCCCGAGAGGAAGCTCATGCGCGCCTCGTTGAGCTGCGCCTCGGTGGCGGTGCCGGTGCACATATCGTTCGAGAGAATGGTGCGTCCGTCGTACTGCGCCGGCGGCATCGGCAGGCCGGTGCACAGCGTGCCAAAGTACGGCCGCAGCTCGCCGACAAAGAACTTGGTGAACTCGACGAACGCCAGCGTGTGCACGGCGGCCGTGGCGCCGGCGAGAGCGAAGCGCGCCGCGGCAAACAGCCGCCGCCGGCCGGTGCCGTTCATGGCCAGCACCTCGAGCAGCGCCATGCACGGCACGGTGAAGCACGCAAACAGCACGACGCCGAACATGGGCACGGTCTCGGGCAGAAACGGATACCACACCGTGGCATCGCTGACATAGAACGGCACCTGGCGCGGGCCCGCAACGCGCAGCGTGATCTCGGCCGCCAGGAAGATGACGGCCGCCAGCAGGTACTGGCCGTAGTCGAAGCGCGACAGCTCGGCGAGCCAGTCGACTGGCTCAGCGTCCTCGACGCGCTTCTGTGGCTCCAAGAGGCTCGAGTTCTCTTCGCTCGACATCTCGTACATAGATGAATTGGCTGGTCGCAGGGAGAGAGAGGCGAGCACGACGCGAAGAGAGCGGCAGCAGCAGCGAGGAGCGCGAGCGAGAGCGGGCGGGAGGGCGAATACGACCAACAGCACCACCATCGCAAGCGACATTCGCGATACCGCAACTATCTCTATTGATACACTTTTATCTTTACTTGACAAGACACTGCCGTTCGTGCATACGGACGAGCATGTGGTTACGCCTTGGAGCAGTGCGTGTAGAATTGCGCCATGGCGCTTGTGATGCCCGAGCTGCAAGCACGCAAGCAAGCACGCGAGCAGGTTAGCAGGTATCGAATGCTAGCGTGCGTGCTCGTCGTCGGTGGTGCACGTACACGATCGATTGTGCCATTTGCTCGACGCTCCACTGCGACTGGTAGCCGTACTTCTTGATGACGCTCGTGATCGGGCGCCAGTTCTTGATGTGATAGAACGAGTGCAGCCGAATCTCGGGCGCGTCCTCCGGGAAGGTCGGCGTCAGCGTCAGCTGCACAACGAACGGATACGAGCGCTTGGGCGTCGTGTGGTCGCACAAGAAGCTGGCCGAGCGGAACTCGACTGAATCGTACTCGAGCGCGCTGCTCGATCGAATCGTTGTCAGCCTGCGCGTTGTCAGCCTGCGAGCGTTTCGGTTGTGTGCATCGCGCGTACCCGGGAATCAGAGCCAGCAGCGTGCGAATGAGCGCCGTGCGTCGGGATGCGCGTTCGACCTCTTCGGAGAGGCGGTGCGCGGAGGCGACGACAAACTGCGACAGCACCATCTGCTGCGCCGGCGTGCTGCCAGACTCGACGCAGGCGGCTGGGAAGGTCGGCGGCTGGAAGTTCTGCAGCGGGCCCGAGAGGCTGGTGTAGCGGCAGCTCAGTACGCGCCCCGCCGTCGAGAAGTACAGCCGCGGTTGTGTGTGCGGCGGCGGCAGCACGACCGACTCCATTGGCATACTGACGCGCACCTCGTCGTCGTGCAGCACCAGCACATCGACCTCGGACTGTCGGCGCGTAGCGAGAGCGAGTAAGCCGCTGCCCGACGCGACCCGGCAAAGTGCGCACGTTACGTACAGCGTCAGCGTTGGCCAGGAACGATATCAGCGGCCGTGCCGCGTCGGAGCGTGGGCGCCTGTGCAGCAGCTGCAGGTTGAAGCGCCGCCACGAGGCAAGCAGCTGGCGCAGCAGCAGTAGCAGTGAGGCAGCCTCGGACACTGACCAATCGGCGCCAAGCATCGCCGGTCGCTCCTGCTCGTCAGACACGAACGCCAGGAACGCCAGATGCTCCTCGGGGAACAGCACGTCGGGCGGGGCTTGAGGATCGGCGTACGAGAACAGCACCTGCCCTGCGCGATCAGGCATCGTCGTGTGAGCAGGCGGCGGTGGGCCGAGCGCAGCGCGACATCAGGGCCATCAGATCGTACAGCGCAGCAGCGTCTCGCAGTAAGGAATGTGCACGAGAATGCGGTCGGCAGGCGAGGGCGGCGGCCCGCTCGAGGTCGGCGTGTGGAACTCGAAGCCGCCGCGCAGCTGCGCGAACTCGACAAGGCGCTGGAACGGCTGAGCGAGCTGCGCCATCGCGGCACGGAGACGGAGACGGAGACGTGAGCGACACGAAGGAACGGGAGGAATGGCACGAAACGAATAAGGAATGGAAGGAAAGAAGGGGCGCCTTTCCGTAGAGGCAAGTGGGTCGTGTTGGTGGCCCTCTACTGGCTGTTGGGAGCAGCGTACCTCGTGCTCGATGTCACTCACTGGCCTTCGTTCCTGTACCGCCACAAGCTCCAACCTGCTCGTCCGTTCGTCATTGGAGGCAGCCAACACAACCCACCACTCAAGTCCTTGATCATCAACTCGTTGATCATTCACTTTGCGATCTTCCTTCCTGGTTCGTTCGACACTCCAAACATCACTGCCTGCACCAACCACATCAATCCACACAAAAGAGAGACCGAGAGAGAGAGAGACCGAGAGACCGAGAGATATCGAGAGAGAGATCAGAAACAGCAGCTCGCCAATGACACACAGCTCCACGAACCAACCAACGAACCAAACTCGCTCTCTTGTGATGGATATCATGTGTTGGAGATCGTGATGGAGGCTGAAATGACGAATGGGAATGGGGATGCAGGAGCGTATGGATTGCACTTGCTGTTTGAGCGAGGCTGGATGTATGCGACAGCCGAACTGCCACGATGGACTGAGGTGCTGGGTCACATGGGCGTGTTCGTCGTGGTCGAGGAGATTGGATTCTTCTATTCGCATCTGCGCAGGAACAGCGGCGGCATCGGCAACACCAGCGACATCTCGTTTGTCTCGTTCGTTGCTTCGTCCCGCCGCCGCCGCCGCTGCCGCTGCTGCTCGCGCGCTCTCGTCGCCCCTCCGCGATGGACGCTGAGACCTTTGTGCGCAGCAAGGCCGTGCTGGCCATCAGCAACAGCGATGTCGAGCAGCTCAAGTCGCTGCTGGACGGCGGCGTCAGCCCCGACCTGATCGTCAAGCCCGACACGGCCGAGCGCATGCTGCACACCGCCATCTTCGCGGTACGCCGCGCGACCCAGCTGCCCGCTGCCTGTCCGCCCGCTCTCCCCGCCGCTGCTGCCTGGCTCTAGCGTGCGCGGCTCATCTGTGTGCGTGCGACTCCAGGGCGATCTCGACTGCGTGGCATTGCTGCTGAACCGTGGCGCACAGATCGACGGCGAGGCGCCCAGCCCCTTCCACACGGCGTGCGACCTCGGTGCTCTCGGTGCGTACGCCGCGCGGCGCGTGTCGCCTCGGCGCTGGGGTGGGCTGACATATGGCGGCGGCAGAGATGATCGAGATGATGCTGCAGAAGGTGCGCCAGCAGCAGCACGACGTCGCGGCGCTGCTGCTGGCGGCCGACCTCGACGGCGCCACGTGCCTCAACAAGGCCTGCCGCCTCGGCGATGACGAAGTCGGTACGCTCGCTGCTGCTCCAGCCGCCGTCGCATTGTTCCATCTGCGATGGCTCACACCGCGAGTGCGCGCTTGGTGGTGGTGGTGGTGGTGGTGGTGTTGCAGACTATCCGCTGGTGAGGCTGGTGGAGCAGCTGGTCGAGGCGGCGCGCGAGGCCGGCGTGCTGGCGCAGCTGCTGGCGGCCGCCGACGAGAACCTGCTCACGCCTCTGCACTGGGCCACCGTCAACGACCACGCTGGTGCGCGCACGCTGTGCGAGGCCCGTGTCACTCGCTCTCCTGCTCACCTGCTCTCGGTCGCTCGCCAGACATTGTGCGCATGCTGCTGACGTGCGGCGCCAACACCGAGGCTCGCAACTGCAATGGCCGCACGCCGGTTCATCTGGTACCGGATGGCGCAGCCTCTCGCTCGCTTGCTTCGCGCTCAGCTGCTGACTGCTGCGAGACTCGTTCCAGGCATCGATCTGGGGCTCGGTCGTGTCGCTCGAGGTGCTGCTGGAGTTCGACGCCGACCCGCTGGCGGTCGACTCGCTGCACCTGTCGCCCGCGCACCTGGCGACGCTCAACAACCAACCCGACGTGCTCGACTGCCTGCTCAGAACCCAGGACGCGTCTGCCGTGGCCAACTACCAAGACCACCGCGGCCGCACGCCGCTGCACGCGGCCGCACACATGTGTCACCTGGACTGCTGCCAGGTGCGTGCAGTCTGCCGCTTCTGCTGCTGCTGTCCAGCTCGCTCGCTGACGCGCACGTTGCGCACCACCGAGTAGAAGCTGCTGCACGGCAATTCGTCCGTTCTGTGCGACAACTACGGCCGTAGCCCGCTGTTCTGGTGCATCGCCATTGCTCCGCGCGCTCGACACACCGACTTTGAAGCGGTACGCGGCCGAGCCAGCTGCCATATCGTATTCGCTCGCTCACGAGCTCATTCGACACACAGTGCCTCAAGTTGTGCCTGCTCTCCATGGAGCAGCTGACCGACAACTACCAGCGTAACGCCTTGCACTGGGCGTGCACGATCGGCAACATCCAGGCCGCGAACATGCTCGGCTCCTTGACGCCCATGCTGCACGATACTGTACGCCGCCCTGCGCACCTCCCCAATCTCAGCCATCCTTCTCTCTCGTTCTCTCTCACTCTCGCTCACTCTGTACTCCCCCATCTCCAGTATTGGAAGAAGCGTACGACCTTGCACAGTACGGTCGAGCTTCCGTACGAACGGCTGATCGGCGACCAAGAGGACCAGCTGGTCGAGTGGGTTCTCGCGCACCCGGGTGTTGATGCGCTGGCAGCCGACCAGGATGGCGCCACGCCGCTGCACTTGGCCGCAGCCACCGGCCGTCACGGAGCGCTGTCGGTGCTCCTCAATCACTTGGTCAAGCTCGTGCAGACCAAGGCAGCCTTCAAGCACATTCTCGATGTTGGCGACGCGCTTGGCCGCTCTCCGCTGGCGTACGCTGCCGCCTTCAACAAGCATCAGACCTTCTCGCTGCTGCTCGAGTACGGCGCCTCGATCATCGCCGTCGACCACCAAGGCTGGAGCGTAGCGCACCACGCAGCCAGGTCGGCCGCTATCGACATTCTCGAGATCATTAGCCAGCGCAGCCCGGCTCTGTTGCAATTCGAGACGGCCAAGCTGCGCGTCACGCCATGCCATCTCGCGACGCGCCTCTTGCAGCATCACGAAGGCGTCTTGTGGTTCCTCGAGCACCATGCCGACCTCGCCACGAAGCTCGACCTGAACCACCGCACCGTGCTGCACTATGCGAGCGCCAGTGGAGCGGCGGTGCCAGTCAAGATGCTGCTCGGCACCTTTCCGCAGCTGCTAGCGGCGCGAGACCGACCGTACCAACGACTGGCGCTGCACTATGCGGCATTGAACGGCCGCCTCGAGTGCCTCGAGGAGTGCCTCGGAGCTGGTAGCGACCCGAACGACGCTGATGCACATGGCCGAACGGCGCTCCACTTTGCCGCCAGCAAGGGCCGCCATCGACTCGTAGAAGCGCTTATCCAGGCGAAGGCCAACGTCAATCTGCTCGATCGTGAGGGACTTAGCGCATTGCACCTGGCCGTCGCTGCACAGTCGTACGTGCTGCGGCGCGCGTGTGCATATGCTGCTGAGCTGCTCCCCTAACTTGCTGCTGGGCTGCAGGCGTGAGTGCGTTAGCCTCTTGCTACAGCATGGCGCCAACGTAACCAACACAGCTGAACAGTCCTCACCGCTTTGTGCTGCCTTGGCCGAGTACGTTCTTGAAGGCATGCATACGATTGTGCAATGGAGGCTCACTTCTTGCTCTGCTACGTGATACACAGGGGCAACCACGAGCTGTCGCTACTGCTACTCAATGTCGTCGAGGCTTGCAGCGATCGGTTCGTTGATTCGATTCGGTGGCATAGCTCATGTCGCCATACTGATTTTCGATCTCTCTCTCTCTCTCTGTGTCTCTTTGTAGAGAGATCAAGGCTGCCATCGTCGGCAACAATGTGCAGTGCTTGAAGGAGGTGCTCAACTTCACGCCGCAGGGACCTTCGACTGAGCCGACTCACGATGTGCCTCCGCTTCACGTACGCTCGCCTCACACACACACATACAAACACGCATTCTTTCGTGTGCTTGTACCTCACCCACTCGAGTTTGTCTGGCTCCTGGTTCGTGGTCGTTCAGTTTGCGGCGCATATTGGTTCGGCTGAAATGGTCAAGACCTTGCTCTTGTACTACCATGTCAACTCTCGTGATCACGTTGGAAGGTACGACGAGCTGGAGCGGTTACATCTGCTGTGATCGTTAGCGTCTCATGTGCGGAACGGATCTGATGAGTAGAACGCCTCTGCATTATGTTGCGTTCGGCGGCGGACGGGCGACGCGAGACTGTTCCCGATGGGAAGCCACTCTGCACGAGCTCCTCAACTGTGGAGCCGATGTCGATGCGGTGGACAACTGCAACGTGACGGCACTGATGCTCGCGGCATTCCATGGTAAGAAGACCATCGAGCAGCGACTGGGCGGCGCGGCCGATAGAACCATCTGCGACAAGCTGGGCCGCTCGGTCGAAGACTACCGCAAGCGAGGAGCCAAACGACACCGCAAGCACGGCAAGCAGCCCAACGGCAAGCAACGCAAGCCCAAGCCGCAACAGCCGCCACAAGAGACTCTGCCGCAGCAGACGCGAGAGCTGGAGGAGCAACCGCAGCAACATCCGCCAGGCCAGCACGAGCACAACGAGAACGGCACTCGAGCGAGGGCCGACCAGGAGACCAATGGCGTCGCATCGCCACCAGCTACGGCACACGACGGCGCACCCAGCGTTGACGGTGGCTCGTCAACGTCGCCACCGTCGTCCGGTTCGTCGCCGTTCCTGGATGCCGAGATTGCTGCGCAGCTGCTGCAGCAACACCAACAGATTGCCGAGCAGCAGCAACGCATCGACTACCAACAGCAGCGCTTGGCGGAGCTCGAAGCCATCAAGCTGCAGTGGGAGGCGCTCGTTGTCACTCATCGTGCGCACGTCGAGCAGACTGCCAAGCAGCACGAGAGCATGCAGGCTCGCTGTACGGAGTTGGAAGCACAGCTGCAGCGCGAGCGCGAGCAACTCGTCGCAAAGGACGTTGCGGCTGCGAGCGAGCGTGCGAGCCTCCTCTCGCGTTGCTCGGAGCTCGAGTCGCAAGTGCAGCACGAACGCGAACTTCGACTGTCAAAGGAGGCCGAGCATTCGCGCGACCGAGATCAGCTGCAATCGCAGCTCGAGGCTGCACTGCAGCGCGAGCACGCAAACGAGTCCGAGCACGAGAGCCTCGCGACATGCCAGCGCGAACTCGAAGCCATATCGTCTGCAGCTTCGGCCGAATGCGGCAGCCTGCGGTTGCGCTGCGTGGAGCTCGAGGCTGCGCTGGTGCACGAGCGCGAGCAACGCCAACGTCACGAGCAGGACGAACAGCTCGCGAGGCGATGTGCGGAGCTCGAGGAGCAAGTGCACCACGAGCGCGAGGTCCGGTTGCACAAAGAGGCCGAGGCGGCGCAGCAGCGAGACGATCTGCAGGCGCGTTGCTCGAAGCTCGAAGAGCAAGCGCGACTTCAGCGCCAGCTGTATCTCTCGAAAGAGAGCGAGTTGCTCTCGCGTGTCGATGCCAGCGACAAACGACGTGAGCAAGCCGAGCTTGAATGCGACGAGCTTCGACGCTCACAGCAGCAGCTCGAGGTGCGAGCACTCTTTGCACATAAGGAGTACGAGCTCCTGGAGCATGTGGTTGCCGAGCTGCAGGTGACGATAGGTACGCCGTCCTCTCGCTCATTCCTTCGCCTACTCATTCGCTCACGTACTTTCTACTTGCTTTCCATTCTGACGCTTCTCGAGTATAGCCGAGACTGAGAATCAGGTCTCGGACCGCGCAGTGCCCAATATCAAGCTCGACATGCCGACCGAGAGCGTGGCGTTCCAATCAGCGAATCCCAGTCATCGGCTGTTCCTCGTGAACTACCAACCGCGCTCGGCGGGTGAACAGTCTCCGTCGTCATCGTCGTCGTCGTCGTCGTCGCCACCGCCGCCAGCGCCGCCACCTCCGCCGCGTTTGCTGCTCAACAAGTACTTTCAAGTGCGGCCGTGCTATCGGCAAAGTAATCGCAACAACAACGAGTTCCGCGTCTTGATCAAGATCTCGCGCAAGCACCCGTCGGTACCGTCGATCATCGACTATGCGAGCTCGCTGCCCGGGCTGCCGGCAGACGTCGACACGTGGTATTTCGTCAACCATCATCCGGTGACGCTGCGCGAATACTTGACCAAGTGGCCATCGTTCGTGGCATCGAGCGGTACCGCTAGCATCAACCTACGCAAGATTCCGATCTTTGCCTTCTGCTCGATTCTACGCGACGTGGCGAGTGCGCTTGCGCATTGTCTCTTGCACGACATTGTGCACCTCAACGTGACGCCAGACACGGTGTGCATCGCCAACATCTCGAGCGAGAAGGAGTTTCCACGAGCGGTCGTCACCGAGTTCTGGCACGCAATCGTCATCGACGAGTATCCAAGCATGCTGCCTGAAGTGGCCATCAAGCGGCACCTTGCGCCTGAGCTTGTCGACTTCAAGCCGCCGCCGCCGCTCGACATCTCGGTTGTACCGCCACCGTCGAAGCCTGCACCACCGCCGCCCTCCTCCTCCACCACCACCTCCACCTCCTCGTCTACCGTCATCTACACCACTGGCGCCGCAACGGCAACGCCAGGAGAGCCGAGGACGCCAGGGGAGCCAAGGGCCACTGGTGGTAGCACGAGGACAGGCAGCAGTAACAAGGCGACCAGTGCTGCTGCTGCTACCCGCCGAGCAAGCCCTGCCCCCAAAGCGTCGTCCACGGCCAAGAAACCGACCTCATCGTCGACGCTGACGTCCTCATCGTCGGCGTTGGTACTCGCGGACACATCCATGTTCGCCAAGCAGCCGGTGTTCGAGCTCGGCCTGCTAGCGTTCTCGATGCTCACCAGCGATATCGTGCCGCTCGAGAAATACCCAGAGCGCTTCCGCCGAAGCCTGTCACCGACCTCGGACGAGATGGGCATCTTCTACGACGTCAACGAGATTTCCATTCCGTTGGACACGTACCCACGCGAGCTGCGTGACTTTTTGCACTCGCTGCTAGCATGCGACCCCGCTCGGCGCCCAACGATCAACGACGCCGTGCGACAGCTCGAGCAACTGCGATGGCTGTAGAGGTGCCAGCACAGCGGCACCGACGACCGCCAACGACTGAGGATTGTTGCAGATATCGAGTCATGGGGACTGTTACTGATTGTTGTTTGTTTACTTGAGAGAGAGAGAGAGCTGGAGAGGTAGTGATTCGATTCGATTCGATTAGAGTCGATTCGAATAGATTCGTTTTGATGGTTGGTTTGATTTCAATTGGTTTGGATTTGTTTGGTTATACTACACTCATACACATAGACCTGCATTCGTTCACACATAGACCTGCATTCGTTCACATGTTTGCTATGCATTATCGGTACCCAGGATTCGCCGCACGATGTGGATTGGAACGTTGCGGCCGCACAAGATGATGGCCACCGTCTTGCCGTGCAGCTGCTCGCGCATCCGCAGTGCGGCAGCGACCGCCACGGCGGCGGCGCCCTCGACCATCAGGTGCTCGTGCTCGATCAGCAGGCGCATGGCGTCGGCAATCTCGTGCTCGTCCACCAGCACAAACTCGTCGACCAAGTACTGCATGAGCGGCAGCGTCACAGCGCCGTGCTCGACGCCACCGGCCGTGGCGCTCGAGAGCGTGTCGTGCTCGGGGAAGTCGACCACGCGGCCGGCCTTGACGCACTCGAGCATCACGTGCGAGGCACTCGGCTGGCACGCAATGACGCGCACCTGCGGTTGCTTGACCTTGACGAAGGCCGCGATGCCGCCCAGCAGACCGCCACCACCGACGCTGGCAAGCACGTAGTCGACCGAGGCGCCGAGTACCGCCGCTTGCTCGAGCAGCTCGAGCCCGATCGTGCCCTGGCCGCACACCACGAGCCGGTCGTTGTAGGGCGAGAGGTACGCCACGCCCTCGGCGTCGGCGACCGCGCGCGCGTGCACCTCGGCGTCGAGACAGTTGGCGCCGTACGTGAGAGTCTCGGCGCCGAGCAGCGAGATGCCGTGCACCTTGGTGGCGTCGGCGCCCTCGGGCACGAAGACGCGAGCGCGCACGCCACCGAGCAGCCGCGCCGCGTACGCCACCGCCATGCCGTGGTTGCCGGTGCTCGCGGCCACGACGCCACGTCGGCGCTGCTCGTCATCGAGAGACAGCACCTTGTTGAGTGCTCCACGTAACTTGAACGAGCCTGTGTGTTGAAGATGCTGGAGTTCGCTTCACACTATCAGCAGGAGGCAGCAGGAGGCAGCAGGAGGCAGCAAGAGGCGGCACCTACCTCGCACTTGAACAGCACGCGGGCGTTCAGGTGGTCGCTGAGCCAGAACGCTGTATCGAGCGGAGTTTGGCGTGCATACGGCTTGATACGTTCATGGGTCTTGGCGATCTCAGATGCCCAGTCCCAAGCAGCAGCACCAGCCTCAGTATCAGCCATCAAGGAGCAGCAGCGACGTCGCAGGAACGAGAGAAGGAAGGAAGGAGGCTCGTTCGATCTCGATCTCGTTCGTTGTTGTTCGTTGCCGCCGCCTGTCGCCATCTCCTGTCGCTCGCTATCGTCGAGGCCATCCCCTCCATTCCGCTAGTGTGCGGTCAAGCGAGCGTTGCCTTCTCGCGCTGTGCTCCATGATGCAGACCTCGCTGCAGTGGGACCCGCTGCTGATCGTGTCGCAGATCGTGACGCTGCAGAGCGTCTTCTATCTGGCCCTGAGCGCCACGCTCTTCGTTCTGACGACCGCCATCGGCACCCCGGTCTCTCTCGAGCAGATATTCGAGTCGAGCACCGTGTTGCTCGACAAGGGTATCGGCGTCGTGACCCTGTGCGCGCTGCCGCTCGCCTCGACGCTATGGTACGCAGGTCCCCGCCCCTCTCCGTCCCTCCTTCCTTGGTGCCGCTCGTCGCACTCACTCACTCACTCACTCGACCGCGCGCAGCACGGTGGCGCTGGTGGTGATCGTCGAGCGCGCCAAGAAGTGCCTGGACTTTGTGGCGACGCTGTTCGTGCTGCACATCGTGCTGTGCTCGCTGTACAGCGGCTTCCCGACGCAGCTGTGGTGGTGGCTATCGCTGTTCGGCTCGGCGCTCGTCATGACGCTGCTGGGCGAGTACCTGTGCATGCGCCACGAGATGCGCGAGATCCGCCTGTCGGCCACTCGCGGCCCGTCCATCGTGTGAGTACCCATACTGCCGCCGCGGCCTCCTCTTGTAGTTATATAGTCAGCGATGGGCGTCTGCTCGTCGCGCGGTGCCTTGATGGTCGAGCGATTGGTCAGATAAAGCTGCTTGTTGATAGAGAGAGAGAGCGCCACAGCGTCACCGCGTGCTGCCTCTGTCCGACGCCACGAACGATGCGAGCTCGGTGGCGCCTGAGTACGACAGCCGCTGCAGCACCGTGGGCCCCAGCACCGGTGCTGCACGCATTGCATCGCTGGTCGGAAGCACGCCGACGTCGCTGCATTCCTCTGCGGCGGTGTCGCGCGCAGCAGCAGCAGCAGCGGAAGACGCGCCGCCGCTCACGTTGAAGGCGCTGCTGTTGTGCTCGCTCGTAAACTCGATCTGCATGTTGGCACCGTGTTGCAGGCGCATGGCACTCGTGCACAGCTGGTGCACCGTCGACGGCAGCAGGTACGAGCCGGCGATCTCGAGCACATGCGTAGTCTCGAACGAGTTGCCGACCGCTCGCACCACCGCATGGTTGTGCACGACGTGATGCACGCACAGTCGCGCCTCGGTGAATGGCACCGGCGACAACAGCTCGGCCAGTTGCTACACGAGAGCCACAGCAAGAGAGAGTCAGTGCGAGAGGCGGCGCAGAGGCAGCGCCAGCACGTACTCCACGCGGCGGCTTGCGGTCGAGCAGCCACTGCGCCAGGCGCTCGACGTCAGCGTCGCCTTCAATCTCGACCACCGAAGCCGGCGTGCCATCGCGGGGCTCCTCACGCACACCAACGCTGTAGCGGCGCAAGCGGTCAGTGGCGCCAGGGCACGGTATGAGGCGCAGCGCTCGCGACGTACACGACGATGTCGCGGTTGTGCTCGACGGCGAGCGTCGGCGGCAGCTCGGCATCACGCGAGCTCTGCGCCATCATCGGCGTCGTGTAGGTGATGCCACTCGCGGCGAGAGACGCGCGCATGGCCGTGTTGGAGGGCGACAAGACGGCCGTCGCGACATCTCGTCGAGCGATGCCAGCCGCCTTGAACAGCACGGCGAACTCGCTGCCGTGCAGGTGGTAGAAGTACGCGCACGGCTGCGATGGCTGCTGGCACAGCAGCAGCGCCACCAGCGAGCGCAGCCCTCGCTTCCTGCGCCAGCCAGCGCGAGCAGTCAGTCGTGGCCAGCGGCGGGCGGCGCCAGCAGCAGCCGAGGAGACGGTACCACTGCTCGTGCAGAGACGCGAGGAGCAGCCGCACGCATGGCAGCGCGCTGGCGGCCGCCGGCTGGAGCATCTCGGCCGGCAGCGCCACGGCCGGGCTGGCGTACACGCGCATGGCCGCCATCGCCATCGCCATCGCCGTGTCGGCCGCATCGGTACCGCCGTCGGTGCATTGGCCGCAGCGTTCGCCAGCCAACGAGGCCGCACCTTCGGGGCGGCAGCGAGCAGGCGCCTCGGGGAGTGGCAGAGCCTCGCAGCCCAGCAGTGTGGCCCACGCGAACGCGCGGCGCCTGCACGACAGCCGCACGCGGCGCTTGAGGCTCCAGTCGAACGGCAGCCCCGAGCCGCGCAGCTCGTGTGCGCCCTCGACGCCCAGCTCCAGCTCGCGCTCCTCGGCCACCACTCCGACATGCGAGGCTTCGTTGCCATGTTCCGAGTCCCCACGGTGGCGCTTGCTGGCGTGAGTGGCGTCGGCATCGGCATCGGCATCGAGGGGGCGCTTGCGTCGCGCGGGGCTCGCCGACGTCGTGCTCGTCGGTCGAAGCGCATCGAGCGCGCTGCCGAGGTCGGCACACGAGTCCGATCGGACGCTCACTCGCTTGAACGGCGTGGCCATCGCAGCCCACGTACGCACCGGCACCTAACGCGCGCAGCAGAGCAGCGGCATATGAAGCAGCGCGCGCGGGCCCGCAACGACGACAATGCCGACGACGGACGCTGCTGTTCTTACTCGTTCTGGCGCACTGTTCTTACTCGTTCTCGTCTATTCGTTTGATTGCGACGAGCAGCGACACGGCTAGCGCCGCAGCCATGAGCGCGCCTTCTTGGTCGTGCTCACAGTCGCTTCCTCAGCGACGGCCTTGCTTTCGTACTCGCGCAGCCGTGCGTACAGGTGCTGCAGCTCGCTTTGCATAGCCACCACCTGCTCTTGCAGCACCTCGACCGATGCTGCTGGAGTCTCGCTCGTGGCGACAGCGGTCGGCTCGCCCTCGCCCGCGCTGGTGCCAGTTGACGCAACGGCATCGTTGGCCTCTGTCTCATGTGGTTCGGCAGCAGCGGCAGCTCGGCGCTCGTTGCGTTTGGCGAGCTCGTGCTCCATGCGCATCAGCACCAACTCACGAATGTACACTGCAGCCGTGCGCCACGAACGATTGATTGGTCAGTGGTCCAAGGCGTGCAGTTGAGCCTATGGCGCGTGCGTGCATACTAGTGTCTTCGTCGTGGTGGCGGCCGTTGAGCCCAATGGCGCTCGAGTTGAGCTCGAGAATGTACTCCTGGCCGTCGGCCTCGGCCACCAGCACGTCCATGGCGCAAATGTCCATACGGCATGCGGCGGCCGCCTCGTCGATCCACACGCGCCAGCGCGGCTCGACCTCAATGTCCTCGTCTTTGGTATTCATGTCGACGTTCGACTTCCAGTGCTTGCTCGAGCGGCGGAAGGCGCGGTAGTGGTTGCCGATCTTCTGCACGCGAATGTCCCAGCGCCACGGCACGAACGGCTCCGACGTGAAGTAGCTCGGCTGCATGGCCGCCACGCTGCAAAAGTCCTCCCACGCCGCGGCGCTCTCGAGGCGAGCTTTGCCAAGGCCGCCCGAGGCCGTGCCGACCTTGGCGACGGTCGGTACGTCGGGCGGGAACGTGGCCGCCGTCCAGTCGCTGTAGGCCGCCTGCGCGATGAGCGGGAAGGCCTTGAAGCCGCCGAGCCGGCGCTTGACAGCCACCAGCCGGCCGTACATGGCCGCCTATGCCGCAGTCAGACGATGCTCACATGGTGCATGTGTACGCGCGTGCCAGCGCGAGCCAGCGCGTACCTTGTTCTGAGAGAAGTAGAACGACTCGAGGTTGTTGATCGACGGCACGTTCGAGTGCAGCAGCGCCGCGAGCAGGTGCGAGTAGTCGGTGCGCGCATCGCCGACGGTCGTAGCGCGAAGCAGCACAAAGTCGGGGTTGAACGAGCGGCTCTGGCCCTGCGGTGAGCCCGGCAGCGGCCGCGGCGAGGCAGCCAGGCTGACGACAAGGCCGCCATTGTCGGCGTACGAGCACACGGCCAGCTGCTGCCACGACGCCTGCTCGACTCGCACGCGGCGCCCGCCGACGGTCGCGCCCTCGAACAGCTGGTAGTAGTTGAGCCGCTGTGCCGCGATCACGAGCAGGTTGTAGGTACCGGCCGAGCCGCTGCCAGAGCTTCCCGAGGACATGATGACGACGACGCTGGTGCTGCTGCAGAGACCGACGAGCGACGACGACAATGCCGACGAGCGACGCTGCTGTTCTTCTTACTCCTTCGCTCGCTGCCGTTCGCTGCATCGCCGCTGCTTCGCTGCATCGCTCGCTCGCTCGCATGGCGTCGGCGTTCGAAGGCACGCCGTCGAGTCGCTTCTTCGTCATCAAGACGCGCGACTACAAGAGCCTGACGCTGTCGCGCACGGCGGCGCTCTGGCGCACTCCGCTGCGGCCGGGCGCGCCGGCGCAGACGCAGCCGCACGAGCGCATCGCCGCCGCGTACCTGAGCGCCTCGGTCGACCACGTGTTCCTGCTCGCGAGCGTCAATGGTAGCCGCGCGTTCCAGGGCTTCGCGCGCGTCATGTCGCCGGCGAGCGCCGAGTTCGAGCAGCACGGCCTCGCGGGCTTCGACGCCAGCGGCAGCGCGCGGTACTCGAGCCCCTTCCGCGTCGCGTGGCGCGTGCTGCTCGACGCCCACCGCGGCCTGCCGCACGACCTCACGCGCCACATCCTCAACGCCATCGACGGCCGCCCGGTGCCCGAGGCGCACGGCTGCTCCGAGCTCTCGCCCGACGCCGGCATCGCCGTGTGCCGCATGCTGCTCGAGGCCGCAGCGGCCGCCGCCACCACCGCGCCGTCGCGCCCGTGCTTCTACGCCGCCGACTCGGCCGAGCTCGCCGCTGCCGACGAGCCGGCCGACATTGGCGCGCAATGGAGTGGCTTGCTGGCACGAGCGGCGCTCGAGGGCGCCGTGCTGTGCGCGTCGAACCTCGGCAGCCGCGCGTATAACCTGCACCACGCGCTCAGCGACGTCGACATGCTGGTGCTGGTGGCCGCGCCGCCGCACAAGCTGCTGCCGCTCGACGGCCCGCTCACGACCATCCGCAACCACGAGAGCTTCAAGCCCGACTTTACGCTGCACGAGGCCGGCTCCTTCGTGCACCACCTGCTCGCTGGTGACCCCAAGATGCTCGAGGCCCTGTTCGCTGGCGATGCCGCACCGCAGCTCTTCACGTTCGACGATGCCAATGCTACCGCTGCTGCCACCATTGCTGGAGATGGCGATGGCGATGGCGATGGGGATGGCGACGATGCCATCGAAGAGCACGATCGCTCGCAAGTGGTCGTGTTCTCGAGCGACGCGTGGCGAGCGCTGGTGCGCCACCGTGCGCGCTTCTGCTCCAAGGAGAGCGTGCGCCGGTACGTGCGCGAGATCCACGGCGCGAAGGGCGTGCGCAAAGTCGACTCGTTCCGCACCAAGCTGCTGCAGCTATGCGCTGCCATGCGAGCGGCGCTCGAGCAGTACCGTGACGACGACGAGGACGCCAATGACGACGGTCGTCGTCGCAAGCGGCGCGAGTTCGTGGCGCTGATGAACGAGATGCGCGACATTCGCGTGCACGTCGGCAAGCGCTGGTACATACTCTTCCGTCTGTGCCTGCAGGCGCAGCAGCTGCTCGACCACGGCTCGCTGTGCACCTGGTTCCCGTCGCGCTCCATCGAGCGCCGCTTCGTGACCGAGCTGCGCCAGTTCGATGCCATGAGCAAGATCGACGATGCTCACGTGCACGAGCTCGCGCGCCCTGACTTTGAGCGCCTGTGTCGTAGCGAGCTCGACCGCAGCACCGAGTACGCGGCGTCTCACTTTGACGCGATGCTGGCGCGCCTCGAGCACACGGTGTCCGATCTCGAATCGCGTCTTCCGTCCTCGTCGCTTCCCGAGATGCCAAGCGCCGAGCCAGCACTCGGGTGGTTGCGCACGCTCCGCAGCGAGCAGTGTGCCGACACGATCGCGAGCTTCGCTGCGAAGCGAGAGCAAGAGCTGCACGCCGCCTACGCCGCAGCGACGGCGCTCACTGCACCGCGGCTCGCACTGGTTCAATCAATGTTCGAGTCGGTGCTGTGCCACGGCGAGCGCTTGCTTTGGCTCGCGCAACCGTCTGCCAACAACGACACCGCTGATGGCACCGCGCCACTCGTTGGTGTGTACTGCCAGAGTGCCGAGGAGCTGTTGCGCTACAATGCGCCAGAGCGGCCCAAGCTCGAGCGAGCAAACGAGGTTCGTAGTCTCGCGTCTGATGGGCGTGAATGCATCGCTCACACGGGATGATGATGCTTGTGATGCTCGTGCACGGCAGTACACGCTGTACGACATTGCCACGTTCGCCAAGCTGCTGCCCAAACGCACACCCAGTGTGCTCAAGCTACTCTTCACGCCCGACGAGCAAGTCCTGTGGCAGAGCGCCGCATGGGCGCATCTGGTGCACGCCTTGAGGCCGCGCGTGTTGTGCCGGCCAGTGCACGAAACCATTGCTCGCTTCCTGGCGCAGGCTGCCAAGAGGCCTGCAAACCAAGCTGCTGTCCTCGACCGCGGATTCGAGCTGATGCTCGATGCATTTCACGAAGCGGCGGCAGGTGGTGCAGCCAGCCCAGCGCCGCTCAACATCGTGCAACGACATTTGGCGATCGATACGGCGCGCCTGCCACACTCGGAGCTCGTGGTTGATTGCGTCGCACCATGGGTGCTGCAAGTTCGTTGTGGCGAACTGTGACCATCATCTCACATCGTAACTTGACGGTACCTCTGAGCTTGTTGTTATTTATTCAGTCGTTAATTAATGAGGCAGCGGCAATGTGATTCGCTTCGATTCGGTTCAGTTCGGTTGGGTTCGGTGCAGTCTCGTCTCACTCCGTGAGTTAGGCTGTGAGAATGTCGCCCACACCTCCAAAGACGTAGTTGGGGCGATACGCGAACTTCTCCATGCTCTCGCGTGTCGTGACGCCTGACAGCACCAGCACAGTCTCGATCGACGACTCGATGCCGGCGATAATGTCCGTGTCCATGCGATCGCCGATGATCACCGTGTCGCGGTGTCCGACTCCCAACTTGTCCATGGCTGCCATCGCGCACGAGATCAGTGAGCGAGTCAGTCATGCATGACTTTGATTCGATCGACGCCTCATCATCTAGCTGCCGGTTCACGGCTGCTACGAACCAGAGCGCATGATCAAAGGGTTAGGCTTGCCCAGGTAGTAGGCCTTGCAATCGGTCGCCAGCTCGATCGGGGCCACGAGAGCGCCACACGCCGGTGCCAAGCCGCTCTCGGCACGGTCCACCACGTCCGGGTTCGAGCCTGTACATTGCCATTGCCAGCGCCATTGCCATCACGGTCAGCGACGGCTGTCCACGGAGCTCGTGTCTCCGTGCATGCGATTGCACCGACATTGGCACGCACCAATGAGCTTGGCGCCCTTGCGCACGAGGTTGATGGCCACCGAGAGTCGCTCAAAGGTGTAGCTCTTACTCTCGCCGATGACGACGTAGTCCGGATCAACCTCGTTCATCGTGTAGCCGACGTCGTACAGCGCCACCATGAGGCCCGGCTCGCCGATCACGTAGCACGTGCCGTTCGGCTTCTGCGACTGCAGGAACTTGGCGGTCGCCAGCGCGCTCGTGTAGAAGTTGTCGGCCTTGACCTCGATACCCATGCGATGGAGCTTCTGCTGCAGCTCTTGCGGCGATCGCTCCGACGAGTTGGTCAAGAACAAGAAGCTGCACCAGCAACGGGCGTGTGTCAGCATCATGCCAGCATAGATGGCCAGCAGCGGCAGCAGCAGCACACGGACCGCTTCTCCTCACGCTTGAGCCAATCGACAAACTCCACGACTCCAGGCAGGAGCTTGTTGCCGTGATAGATGACACCGTCCATGTCGATGAGGAAGGCCTTCTTGTTGCGCAGCGAGTCCTTGGGTGGGTGCACGACCGAGCGCGCGTCTGTGGCGCACGCAGCACGCAGCACGCAGCACACACAGCGCGAGCGTCACACTCGTGCACGACCGACGACGACGGCGGCGGCGGCAGTACACCAAGGCCTCGGGGCGTCATCATACCGGCACAGAACGAGTCGTGCAGGTGCTTGCGCGTCAGGCGTATGTTGCTGTCCTCGAACTCGTCGGCGTAGATGCACTGGATGGTGCGGATGTTGGCGTCGAGCTGCGCGCACGAGCCGAACGGCGCCTGCTTGATGCGCTGCAGCAGCAGCGCCTTGAGCTCGCTCGTGGCCGCGGGGTTGTGCTGCGAGAAGCGCAGCAGCTTCTTGAGCACGCTGCGCAGCGCCAGCTGGTTGAGCTCGCTGTAGTCCAGCAGCAGCTGGTGGTCGATGAAGAGCTCGCTCAGCTCCTCGCGCCGTACGCGCCCGCCGAGCGCCAGCGCCTCCTCGATCGCGTGCAGCCGCGCATCCAGCTCCTGCAGACGCTCGCCAAAGAACGCCGACGCCTTGGAGATCTCGCGGTCGATGCACTCGAGCAGTGCTGCATCGTTCTCATCGCTATCGCTGCCCTCTATTGCACGCACACACAAACACGCGCGATTCAGAATCGGCGACGCTGCGAGCAACGTGCGGTGCCGTGCGGTACCTTCACGCCGCTTCTTGACCAACGTCACGAGCGCATCGTAGTCGACGTACGAGGCGCTCCAGTCTTGGCGAGCCTCAGTTCGCAGTCGCTTACCGAATCGCATCGCGGGAGCACGGGAGACGACAGCAGCAGCAGCAGCAAGGCAACGAAGCAACGAGCGAATGTCGTTCTCGTATCATCTCGTATCGTATCATACACGTTGGGGCTGCTGGGCAAGCCCCTTTATTCTCATCGATTGGGTACTCTCTCTCGCGCGCATATGTGTAGAGGTACCGCCACTCACTCACCGACGGTGGATGTGGATCGCACCCAGCACTTGCGCAGTACGCCGTCGACCGTGAACGAGCGCTCCTGGATCGTTGCATCGCAGCGGATCGCGTACATGACCTTCTCCCAGAGGCGCTTGCGCTCGTCGAGCGAGAACGAGCAGGCGTCGAGCACATAGTCTCGTGACTGCGTCTTGGGTACTCCCTTGCTCGAGTCCTGCAGCAGGCGATAGACTTTGCGCACGGCCTGGTCGACGAGGTCGGCCTCCTGGCGCGCGAGGAACTCGCGCCATTGGCGGAAGCTCTCCCACAGAGCCACGCCCACCAGCACCGCAAGCAACCACGCATTGTCGTGTATCACGTTGGCAAGCGCACACGAGTATGGATGCACCGGTGCCGCGGTCGTGACGAACGCGTACGAGCCGTTGTTGAGGCGGTGCATCGTGGCGGCGAGCTCCTTGCGCTCGACCATGCCGATGATGGCGTGCACGACGTGCTGCACCGTGTGGTGCTGCTGCTGCGGCGACGGTGGAGGCTTGGAGCGCTGTGCCTCTCCAGTGCCGGTGCGGCGCTCGAGATCGCTCACGACCTCGTCGACCATAGTGCGGAGCTCGCGCTCGCTCACGAACGCCGTGGCATTGGCGTAGCATTCATGCTCGCCCCGCCGCTGTTGCAGCAGCGACAGGAACTGGTAGTTGCCGATCGTGTGCGCCAGCTCGTTGACCTCGCCCGGACGGATGCACATGTCGTTACGCGGCACGAAGCCTTCGGCGCAGCGAAAGTGGTACGAGC
>Ga0209935_1002101_pt1 | contig 26260 bp, 24 predicted proteins | sample ThiBio_1000_plan_2_FD_183958 | JGI IMG/M metagenome (GOLD analysis project Ga0209935, IMG submission 183958) | Wastewater bioreactor microbial communities from Cape Town, South Africa - Thiocy_cont_1000_plan (SPAdes) | ecosystem: Engineered > Bioreactor > Thiocyanate-remediating >...
GTTGTTGATGCATCGGCTCAGGCTTCTTGCCGCCTCGTCGCTTGGGTTTTGGCTCGGTCTCCTGCTCCGCCACTTCGAATGCTTGGCTGGTAGCCAGGAGGTCGATTCCGAGTTGCTGAGCGAGTGCAAAACAACTCTCGACCGCCACTTCGACATGCATCACCTCGAGTTCGGTGGTGACTGGCGGAGGTGGCTGAGACTTTTTGGCACCTCGTCGCTTGGGCTTGGATTCGAGCTCGGCTTGCTCGACTGGCTCGACTGGCTCGGCTTGCTCGACGACAGGCATGGGCTCAGGAGCAATCGTGCTCTCGAACTCGATCTCGGTCTCGGGCTGCGACTCGACTGCAGGCTCAGGAGCAACAACGACGAGCTTGCCTCGAGTGCTTGTTCGTCGTAGTGTCGTAGAATCGCTGGGCTTCTTCTCATCTTGTGTGGAGTCAGCCTTCTTGCCGCCTCGTCGCTTGGGCTTGGATTCGAGCGCGGCTGGCTCAGCTTGCTCGGCTTGCTCGACGACAGACATGGGCTCAGGAGCAATTGTGCTTTCGATCTCGATCTCGGGCTGTGACTCAGGAGCAACAACGACGAGCTTGCCTCGAGTGCTTGTTCGTCGTAGTGTCGTCGTCTCGCTGGGCTTCTTCTCATCTTGTGTGGAGTCAGCCTTCTTGCCGCCTCGTCGCTTGGGCTTGGATTCGAGCGCGGCTGGCTCAGCTTGCTCGGCTTGCTCGGCTTGCTCGACGACAGGCATGGGCTCAGGAGCAATCGTGCTTTCGATCTCGATCTCGGGCTGCGACTCGACTGCAGGCTCAGGAGCAACAACGACGAGTTTGCCTCGAGTGCTTGTTCGCCTCGTCGATTCATTCTTGCCACTGCTCGAGGCGCGGCTCTTGGGTGGTTGATCGTGATTGACGAGCTCGACGACCGACGACGGCACTGCTCGCGAGTGCAGTGGAGTCTGAGGCTCGTCGGCCATCTTCACGGGAGCTCTCGAAGCCGCCGTGGTGTTTGCGAGTATGTTGGCTCGCGACGAGAAGAGTGGCGTCTGGCACGTGGTATCCTTTCGCTCGCTGAGCATCATTCGCGTGGCAGCGCGAGTGCGGACCGAGCTCGGGGTCTGCAGCGGCAGCCCGATGCTACAAGGAGCAAGAATGCCAAAGAAACACAAATACACAAGTATCTCTCGAGCCATTAGCAACACTTGGCAGCGTCCAGCGATGGCGATGCAAGTGTGTCACGTACGAGTGGCTCGACTTCTCTGCCTCGGGTACGATCTCGCGCAGCCACTGGAGGTGCTCATGGTACTTCTTGTCGAACTCATCGCGGCGCTGCGCACCGAGCAGCTCGGCCTTCTTCGAGATCGACTCGACCTGTTGCCTGCTCATCGTGTGTATCGTCGATTGCTGGCGTTCCACGCGTTCTCTACCGCGTGCCTCGAAAGATTGTTCGCGAGTGCCAGGAGTATCACAAGCAACACTTACAACAAGCAACAACACCGATAGTGTGGCGGTCTCGAGTCGCTCGCTCGCGTCGCACTGCTCGATTCAATCAACCAGAACGACAACAACGGAACGAACGGGTACCGCACACTTACTCACGCCACACGCCACACTCTACACGCCTACACAAACAGTGTGCGCGCCAAGATGAGCCGCAGTGACGAAGGCGAGCGAAGGAGGGCCTGGAGGCGCGCGAGAGGGGGAACGAAGCGATCAGCGTGTGCGTGCGTGCTTGGCGGCAGAGCAACCTTCGCTGCCGTCCTTCCCGCCAAAACGCATTCCACTCGTTGCTCGCTTGTTCCTGCTCCAATCGGCCCGTGAAACAGACCCTCCGAATCACGATCGCGCACTGAATACAACGCCGCGTACATCACTCGATCAAAGCCGACCATCACGGCGGAGACGGCCGATCGAGGGAGAAAGGACGAGGAAGTTTCCCGCCAAAATGTTCCCGCCAAAATGTGCCACAACGCTCGCGCGCTCTTCCCGCCTCCTCCGCTGCTGCGGCTCATTGGCGCCAGTCGTCCGTGCCTCGCCCGTTCTTTCTTGCATCGCTCCTCTCCCCCAACACCCACGCCCACACGATCGGTGTCCGCCACCTCGAACAGCGCACTGGTGGTTCTCGTCGGTGATCTCTTCTTGCGGCAATCATCTCGTAGGAGTGGCAGCGGGTGTAGTTGTTGTTGGCACGCGTCGTAGTATCACGAGCCGTCGTTCTCTCTGTTGGCCAGCGAGACGATACTCTTGACCCTACCGAACACACACCGTGCGACCGCCGCCGCGAGCGCCAACTCGACCAGGCCACTCGCCTACCTGCCAAACGCACCAAATCATTGCTGGCACTCTCCTTGTGATTGTTGCCCCCACAACTCTCCAACATGATGACAGGTGCGTTTGTGTCTGTGGCTGGCAGTCGTCGTCGAATATCTCGTTGGAATATCGTGGCACGAAGAAGCAGTCGTGTGGCTCTCGTTCACTCACTCACCTATTCGACCATCTCGTACTGGCAGACAAGGAAAATCAAACCAAACAAACTCGCAAGGTGCCTGTACGAAGCGTGCCGGTACGTACCGCGCAGCCCGCGAGCGACACAGCTCACTGGCTCACATCGGTTACCTCTAGCGCCTGAGTACTGCCTCCAATGTACCTCGAAGCACCAGCACTTCGATCGATGGAGCGCCTCGACCTCGCACCAGTATTCGCCCTGAGTCCACTGCTGCCAAGGCTGCTGCTGCGACTACGAGCACCACGCTGCCGATCGGCAAGTCTGCCAGCGCCACCGAGCTCGGATCATCGTCGTCGTCGTCGATCACGATACCCAGCTCACCGCCCAGCTCTCAGCAACTGAGTCGCTTCGATTTCATCGCCGAATCACCACAGCTCTCATTCTCGTCGTTTGCCGGCGGTGAGCTCGAGGATACACGCAAGCCGCGCACGGTTCAAGAGGAGGACTCCGAGCGCATGAAGCGTCGACAATCGCTCATGACTCGCTCGCGACCCTCGATCTCGACCTTGGGCCCCAACACATCCAACCAATCGCTCGCCAAGCGACGAGAGTCGTTGTTGCTATCGCGATCGGTGCTGTCCTTGTCGCAAGACATGGTTCCCGTACGTAACGCAGAGAGCGCCCACTCGTTGTTCCCTCACTCACTCTCTTGCTGGCACAGACACTCTCGTACAAATCCAAGACCGCCTCGTCGAACTCAGACGATGGCTCGTTCCGTGCCAAGAAGACCAACATTGCCCGCACCTCGGTCTATGGCCTCAACCAACTATCGCCTTCCAAGAAGCCGGCCGCAGCTCCCGTGTCCACCATCGCCAAGATGCGCCAAGCTCGCTCGCGTATCACAGCCGACGCAGCGTCGTCTTCTCGCGGCACCAGCTCGTTCGCGACCTCGAACGACGAGTTCCTCGCTCGCCAGGAGCGTGCCATGACCAAGTGGCTCAACCACGAGTTTGGCGGCTCGGGCGAGCTCAGCATCGGCACTCTCGTGAGCCGCACCGGCACCACGGGAACCATCGGCGAGGTGACGTCGGCTCGCAACGTCGCCGACATTGCCAAGCGCGCCAAGGACTTCTACCGCAGTGCCGAGGCGCGCGCCGTCATCGATGCCATCTCGCAACAGGTCGACGATGGCCACCTTGCGATCCGCCTCGACCGCGACATCCACCGCGACGTCGGAGTGCGCCAGAACATCTGCAACCTGATACTCCACACCTACAACCCCACGTGGGTCGTGTTGGCGCTGCAGACCATGTTTAACCGCCAGGCCGCCATCTCGGCCGCGCTCTCCAAGGAGACGGCCGACCTGCACTTCCTGCTGTCGGGCTGGATCTGCCGCAAGATCATCAGCAACGAGAACATCATCATGTTGGCGCAGACGGCCTCCTCGTCGTCCGCGTCGTCGTCGTCCACCTCATCGAGCTCGACGTCGTCCTCGTCCAGCTCGTTGGCCATGCCTTCCGTCGGCACGCGCGGTAACAAGACGCAAGACGCGGCGCAGATCGACCTGATCCTCCGTCTCAACCGCTGGCTGCTCAAGCACATGCTCATCTTCTTCTGGCTGCTCGACCATCTCAAGGCCATGCACGTGATCGGCGACCGCTCCGAGCCGTGCCTCTTCAGCAAGGACGCCAAGTTCAAGGACTCGAAGCGCGTCGTGCAAGAGTTCTCCGACCACTACGTCGCGCCCTTCAACCTCAACTCGCTGCCCGAGCACCTCCTGGCCGCCCCGGCGCTGCCGACCACCTCGTCGTCCGGCGGCCTCGTCGGTCGCAAGGGCGATATGATCAAGTACCTCGAGTTGCTCGGCGCCACCTTCTCACAGACGCAGACTGCGCTCGAGGAGTTCGACTTTACTGTCGTGAGCGTCGCCGACGACCTGCAGGATGGCATCCGCCTCGGCAAGCTCGCGACGCTCGCCATCTTGTCGCTCGACACTCCGCTTCCAAGCGCCATGAACGAGCTCGGCTCGTGGCGTCGTGCGCTGCATCTGCCTGCCAACACTCCCAACTTCAAGCAGCAGAACTGCGAACTCGCCATCAAGTTGTTTGCGAGCCAATGGCCGATCCTCAAGCGCGTAGCCAAGCCGTCGGACCTCGCGCAAGGTGACCGCGGTCGAATGATCGCCTTCTTGTGGCAGGTGTTCTTGGCGTGGCGCCTTCCGGAGCTGGTCGACCTCGACACGTTGCGACGTGAACTGGCCGAGCTGCAGCCCGAGCACCATGCCGCCGATCCCACCGCCTCGCCGCAACAGCCATCGCTGCAGAGTGCATTCCACTCGCCGTCGTCGCTCACGTCGTCACCCGACGCCTCGGCCATCGCGGCTGCCATCCACTTTGTTGGCGATGCCCACAAGCAGCTCCTCTTGCGCTGGTGCGGTGCCATTGGCGCTCGCCATGGCCTGAGCGTCACCAACTTCTCGACCTGCTTTGCCGACGGTCGTCTGCTGTGCCTGTTGGTGCACCACTACCTGCCCACCTTGCTGCCGCTCAACCTCATCAGCGATACCACCGCCGCAGTGTCGGCACGCTCGCCCACCGCCGCCTCCGATCCTGAGAGCAACTGGCTGTCGTTCAGCCCCACGAACCACACCGACGCCGCCGTCAAGGCCAGGGCCGCGCTCGCTCGCAACAATTTCCGGCTGCTGCACTCCAAGCTCACGGAGCTCGGTGGCGTGCCGTACTTGATTCGCGCCGACGACATGATGCCGTCGGCCGACGAGCAAGTCGTCGTCATGTTCCTCGGCTACCTCTCGAAGCGCTTGTTCGCCTTGCAGCGCGAGATTCGCGCCGCCGTCGTACTGCAGCGAGCGTGGCGCCGCCTCGAGCACCGCCGTGAGATGGCACGCCTCAACCGCGCTGCCACGCTCATCCAGCGCAAGGTGCGCTTCTTCATCAACCGCCGTCGAGCCATCAAGAACCGCGCCTCGACGCTCCTGCAAGCCTGGTGGCGCCAGGCTGCCGAGCGCTCGTCATTCGTGAGCCAACGTCGCAGTGCCGTCGTACTCCAGACGGCAGCTCGAACCTTGCTGGCTCGCCAGGCCTTCAAGACCGATATGTGTCGTGTCGTGCTGCTACAATCGGCCATTCGTTCGTGGTCGGCCTGCCGCCGGCTCTCGATCGCTCGTACTGCAGCCACTACCATTCAGGCTGCGACTCGCACCTGGGTCGCCCGAAGTGCTTTCTTGCGCCTTCGATCTGCTGCCATCGTGCTTCAGAGCCTCGTGCGAATGCGCCACGCACAACGACTTTTGTTGCGCATCAAGGCTGCCGTACAGATCCAATCCGCCTTCCGCAGCTTCGTGCTGCGAAGGCAATATATGCGCGAGAAGCAAGCTGCCATTACTATTCAAGCTGCCATTCGAAGGCGCTTGGCTCAAGTGCACCTTCAAGCCGGCATCAAAGCAGCTACCGCCATTCAGACTGTCTTCCGTGGATATGCTGCTCAGAAGCAGTACAAGCTCGAGAAACAAGCAGCAATCATGATCGAGTCAGCCGTTCGCCGCCATCAAGCCATCACTGAGCGCAAGGTGCTCAAGGCCGCGACAGTGATCCAATCGACGTTCCGTCGCCACATCGCTCAGAAGCAGTACAAGCTCGAGAAGCAAGCAGCGATCATGATCGAATCAGCCGTTCGCCGCCATCAAGCCATTGCCGAGCGCAAGGTGCTCAAGGCTGCGACAGTGATCCAGACGACATTCCGTCGCCATGTCGCTCAGAAGCAGTACAAGCTCGAGAAGCAAGCGGCGATCATGATCGAGTCGGCCATTCGCCGCCATCAAGCCATTGCCAAGCGCAAGGTGCTCAAGGCTGCGACAGTGATCCAATCGACATTCCGTCGCCACGTTGCTCAGAAGCAGTACAAGCTCGAGAAACAAGCAGCAATCATGATCGAGTCGGCCGTTCGTCGCCATCAAGCCATCACTGAGCGCAAGGTGCTCAAGGCTGCGACAGTGATCCAGACGACATTCCGTCGCCATGTCGCTCAGAAGCAGTACAAGCTCGAGAAACAAGCAGCAATCATGATCGAGTCAGCCGTTCGTCGCCATCAAGCCATTGCCGAGCGCAAGGTGCTCAAGGCTGCGACAGTGATCCAATCGACATTCCGTCGCCACGTTGCTCAGAAGCAGTACAAGCTCGAGAAACAAGCTGCGATCATGATCGAGTCGGCCGTTCGTCGCCATCAAGCCATTGCTGAGCGCAAGGTGCTCAAGGCCGCGACAGTGATCCAGACGACATTCCGTCGCCATGTTGCTCAGAAGCAGTACAAGCTCGAGAAGCAAGCTGCGATCATGATCGAATCAGCCGTTCGTCGCCATCAAGCCATTGCTGAGCGCAAGGTGCTCAAGGCCGCGACAGTGATCCAATCGACATTCCGTCGCCACGTCGCTCAGAAGCAGTACAAGCTCGAGAAGCGCTCGGCAATCTTGCTCCAAGCCTTCTACAAGTCGTACATCAGCCGTGTGATGTATCTCGAGTTCCGCGAGAATGTCGTCTTCTTGCAAGCTGTAACTCGCTCGTGGCAACAGCGCATGCATCACCTCAAGCAGCGCTCGGCTGCGACATTGTTGCAAACGGTGTATCGTGCCTATCACCAACGAGCTGTGTATCAACAACAGCGTGCTGCGGCGATCATGATCGAGTCGGCCGTTCGTCGCCATCAAGCCATCACTGAGCGCAAGGTGCTCAAGGCTGCGACAGTGATCCAGTCGACGTTCCGCCGCCATGTCGCTCAGAAGCAGTACAAGCTCGAGAAGCAAGCTGCGATCATGATCGAATCAGCCGTTCGCCGCCATCAAGCCATTGCCGAGCGCAAGGTGCTCAAGGCCGCGACAGTGATCCAATCGACATTCCGCCGCCACGTCGCTCAGAAGCAGTACAAGCTCGAGAAACAAGCAGCGATCATGATCGAGTCGGCCGTTCGTCGCCATCAAGCCATTGCTGAGCGCAAGGTGCTCAAGGCTGCGACAGTGATCCAGACGACATTCCGTCGCCACATCGCTCAGAAGCAGTACAAGCTCGAGAAGCAAGCAGCGATCATGATCGAGTCGGCCGTTCGTCGCCATCAAGCCATTGCCGAGCGCAAGGTGCTCAAGGCCGCGACAGTGATCCAATCGACATTCCGTCGCCATGTCGCTCAGAAGCAGTACAAGCTCGAGAAGCGCTCGGCAATCTTGCTCCAAGCCTTCTACAAGTCGTACATCAGCCGTGTGATGTATCTCGAGTTCCGCGAGAATGTCGTCTTCTTGCAAGCTGTAACTCGCTCGTGGCAACAGCGCATACATCACCTCAAGCAGCGCTCGGCTGCGACATTGTTGCAAACGGTGTATCGTGCCCACCACCAACGAGCTGTGTATCAACAACAGCGTGCTGCGGCGATCATGATCGAGTCAGCCGTTCGCCGCCATCAAGCCATTGCCGAGCGCAAGGTGCTCAAGGCTGCGACAGTGATCCAGTCGACGTTCCGTCGCCATGCCGCTCAGAAGCAGTACAAGCTCGAGAAACAAGCAGCAATCATGATCGAATCAGCCGTTCGTCGCCATCAAGCCATTGCCGAGCGCAAGGTGCTCAAGGCTGCGACAGTGATCCAATCGACATTCCGTCGCCATGCCGCTCAGAAGCAGTACAAGCTCGAGAAACAAGCAGCGATCATGATCGAGTCAGCCGTTCGCCGCCATCAAGCCATTGCCGAGCGCAAGGTGCTCAAGGCTGCGACAGTGATCCAATCGACATTCCGTCGCCACGTTGCTCAGAAGCAGTACAAGCTCGAGAAGCAAGCAGCAATCATGATCGAGTCGGCCGTTCGTCGCCATCAAGCCATTGCTGAGCGCAAGGTGCTCAAGGCCGCGACAGTGATCCAGACGACATTCCGTCGCCACATCGCTCAGAAGCAGTACAAGCTCGAGAAACAAGCAGCGATCATGATCGAGTCGGCCGTTCGTCGCCATCAAGCCATTGCCGAGCGCAAGGTGCTCAAGGCTGCGACAGTGATCCAATCGACATTCCGCCGCCACGTCGCTCAGAAGCAGTACAAGCTCGAGAAGCAAGCAGCGATCATGATCGAGTCAGCCGTTCGTCGCCATCAAGCCATCACTGAGCGCAAGGTGCTCAAGGCTGCGACAGTGATCCAGACGACATTCCGTCGCCACGTTGCTCAGAAGCAGTACAAGCTCGAGAAGCAAGCTGCGATCATGATCGAGTCAGCCGTTCGCCGCCATCAAGCCATTGCCGAGCGCAAGGTGCTCAAGGCCGCGACAGTGATTCAATCGACATTCCGTCGCCATGTCGCTCAGAAGCAGTACAAGCTCGAGAAACAAGCAGCAATCATGATCGAGTCAGCCGTTCGCCGCCATCAAGCCATCACTGAGCGCAAGGTGCTCAAGGCCGCGACAGTGATCCAGACGGCATTCCGTCGCCACGTCGCTCAGAAGCAGTACAAGCTCGAGAAACAAGCAGCAATCATGATCGAGTCAGCCGTTCGCCGCCATCAAGCCATCACTGAGCGCAAGGTGCTCAAAGCCGCGACAGTGATCCAGTCGACGTTCCGCCGCCATGTCGCTCAGAAGCAGTACAAGCTCGAGAAGCAAGCAGCAATCATGATCGAGTCAGCCGTTCGCCGCCATCAAGCCATTGCTGAGCGCAAGGTGCTCAAGGCCGCGACAGTGATCCAATCGACATTCCGTCGCCATGTCGCTCAGAAGCAGTACAAACTCGAGAAACAAGCAGCAATCATGATCGAGTCGGCCGTTCGTCGCCATCAAGCCATTGCTGAGCGCAAGGTGCTCAAGGCCGCGACAGTGATCCAGACGACATTCCGTCGCCATGTTGCTCAGAAGCAGTACAAGCTCGAGAAGCAAGCTGCGATCATGATCGAGTCAGCCGTTCGCCGCCATCAAGCCATTGCCGAGCGCAAGGTGCTCAAGGCCGCGACAGTGATCCAGACGACATTCCGTCGCCATGTCGCTCAGAAGCAGTACAAGCTCGAGAAACAAGCTGCGATCATGATCGAGTCGGCCGTTCGCCGCCATCAAGCCATCACTGAGCGCAAGGTGCTCAAGGCTGCGACAGTGATCCAGACGACATTCCGTCGCCACATCGCTCAGAAGCAGTACAAGCTCGAGAAGCAAGCAGCGGTTCAACTCCAAGCTGTTGCTCGTGGTGTACAAGCACGCCGAGCATTCCTGAGTGCTCGCTCTCACATTGTGCTGCTCCAATCCTTAGTGCGAATGCGCTTGGCGCAAGCGCGACGCTCGAGCCAAGTGAATGCCATCGTCACTCTGCAATCTTGGGCCCGTACAATGCGAGAGCGCAGGATCTACCAGATCAAGTTGCATATGCACCGTGCGGCGATCGTGGTACAGAGTGCCATTCGCCGACACTTGGCGATTCGGCTGGTCGAGAAGGAGGACCGAGCGGCGACCGTGATCCAAGCGCACTGGCGTGGCTTCCTGGAGCGACGCCGAGCGCACCGACGAATCCAAGAGGCGGCACGCAAGCTGGCTCTTGCACGTCGTCGAGTGACCGAGGAGAAGAAGCTTGGAGCGCTGACAGTGAAGGCGCTCGACATTCTGATGCAACCCGGCAAGCCGAAGCTGTCGCTGGTGATTCGCTCGTGCGAGTTGCTCGAGCTGGCGACCTACGTGTCGTCGAGCTGCTACCAGAAGATCATGGAGCTCAAGATCGTCGAGACGATCTTTGAGCTGATGCGCTCGTGCAATCGCAGCGAGCCGCACTTGAAGCTCGTGACGCTGGCGCTCAACATTCTGTACAACCTGGTGGTGGCGAGCGAGGAGACGGCGCGCCACGTGTTTGAGTGCCCGCAGTCGATCCAGACGCTGGTGGACCAAATGGCGCACTCGCGCGATCGTGCCGAGTTGCTGATGCGCATCACGGACGTGATGTTGGTGCTGTGCAGCAGCCCGGAGCGAGCATGGGCCACGAAGCAACTCAACGTGGCGGCACGCATCGAGAGCATCGTGACGGTGGTGGAGCGCAAGGTCGAGAGCACCAGCCGCAGCCGTGGCAACAGCGCGACGGCGGCACGCAAGCAGCCGGCGATCGACGAGTTCACCGAGGCGACGGTCATGATGCGCACGCTGTTGCGCACGATCCTCGAGGCCAAGGAGGTGATTGCGCCTCCGCCGGCGCCACTCGAGCCACAATCGCCAGCAGCGTCGGCGTTGTTGCCAGCGCGCATCAAGACGCCGCGTTCGGCAGTGGACCACACGCCACGATTGGCGGGACGAGGCATTTCGCGAGCGGTCGAAGAGATTGAGCGCAACTCGGCAGCAGCTGGCGGCATGTACGCGGCCGACTTTTGCGACAGCGAGATCGAGCTTCCGGATGCTGCCGACGACGACGGTGTGCGAGCGGTGGGCCGCAACCTCTACGAGTTCTTGCACACAGAGACGAGTGACGCCTCCAGCAGCATCGATGATGAGGATCTCCTGAATGACCCGCCGGCGGCGGTACAGCCTGCGTACAAGTCGCCGGAGCTGGCACGATTTGGTGTGTTCGATCGTTTGGCAGCACCGAGCGCCAGGCGTCCTTCGACTGCTGGCACGAGCCGCCCTTCGACTGCTGGCACGAGCCGCCCTTCAACTGCTGGTTCAAGCCGCCCTTCCACTGCTGGTTCAAGCCGTCCTTCGACTGCTGGCACGAGCCGCCCTTCGACTGCTGGTTCGAGCCGTCCTTCGACTGCTGGTGCGAGCCGCCCTTCGACTGCTGGCACGAGCCGTCCTTCAACTGCTGGCACGAGCCGCGCTCTGCCTCAATCCTCTTCTGCGTCTAGCATCACTCGTGCCAGTTCGTCGTCGTCGAGCGGAAGCCTTGCTCGACCACCTTCGGCTCCTGGCGTCGCACGCTTGGCGTCATCATCCAGCAGCGTTGCACGAGCCAGCTTGGTCCGACCACTCTCAACGAGCAACACGGCAGGCCGATCGGCTATCACGACGGGCTCTGGCGCCTCGAGTTCGCGCTCGAGCGTGCTCCACAACGACGGAGCGCCACGCAAGTCCACGACATCGGAGCGCATTGCGCAGCTGCGCAAGAAGCAGCGCGAGGAGAGCGGCGAGCGCTAGACGTGAGCGGCAGCCGCATTGTATCAATAACCATACCACACATTGTAACTGTAGTAACACTCGTCGTATCACGAGAATGAATCGTCCAAACCATCGTTGTATTCACGATCGCGTGTGAGCTTGCGGGGCTGATCTTATTGCGTCATCTGTTGATCACGAGGATGGAGTTCTTGCTGCTGGCGCTGATGTTGCAGCCGTAGTTTGCTCAGAAGCTCGTAGAGTGCCTGGACCAGTTGCTCGGTACCGTCGCAGGCCTTGGCACTGATGGGTACGACAGCGGAAGGACCGGCTCGAAAGCCAATGATGGGTTTGGTGGCGAGGTACCTGCACGGGGGCGGTGAGTGATGGGCTGCAGCAGGAAGGCGCTGGCGCTCGCGATAGCGGTCGTACTTGGTGAAGCGCTCGAGGTTCTTGGTAGCGACAGCTCCTTGGTCCATCTTGTTGGCGGCAATGACGCACGGCCGACTCGCGAGGCCCGGTTGGTAGGCTTCGAGCTCGAACACGAGCGACAGGAAGTCATCGATCGGATCGCGCTTGTCGATGCTCGCCATGTCGAGCACGAAGCACAATGCCTGTTGAGCACGGCGAGCGTGAGGCAGCGAGCGTGAGGCATCGATCGAAAGGGCGATCGTCGTACCTTGGTTCGCTCGATATGGCGCAGGAATGCGTGGCCCAGGCCGCGGTTCTTGTGGGCGCCGTCGATGAGGCCAGGCAGGTCAGCGACCGTGAAGCGAGCAAAGGTGTTGGGCACGTGCACGACGCCGAGGATCGGATGCAGCGTCGTGAAGGGATAGGGAGCGACCTTGGGCGTGGCCTCCGAGATGGCGCGCAGCAAGGTGCTCTTGCCGGCGTTGGGATATCCGACCAAGCCGACGTTGGCGATCATGCGCAGCTCGAGCTCGATCATCTTGTGCTCGCCGAGGCCGCCCTTGGCTCGCAGCACGATCGGCGAGTTGGGCGAGCGATCGCGCGACTTGGTCCAATGCAGCGACGAGTTGCCCTTGCCGCCATCGCCGCCACGAGCCAGCAGCAGCGAGTCGGTCGAGCGACTGAGGTCGGCGAGCACGAGCGGCTCGCCGACCTCGCCGGGCATTGGCAGCAGCTTGACGACCGTACCGCGAGGCACCGTGACGACGGCGTCGGCACCTCGGCGACCCTCCTTGTTCTTGCGAGCACCGGGCCGTCCGTTGCCGGCCTTGAAGTGGTGCGTCTGCAGGCCGACGAGGCTCTTGCAATCGCCCACGCGCACGATGACGCTGCCGCCAGCTCCGCCATTGCCGCCGTCGGGAGGTCCTCGTGGCGTGAAGCGATCGCGATGGAACGACACGACGCCGTCGCCGCCATTGCCTGCTCGCGCCATCGTGCGTACCTTGTCGACGAAGGCTTTCTACAATGCACACGAGCCACGACGAGATCGCACACACGCGCACATGACGATGAGCGAGTGATCCAAGTCGTTCGTTCGTTGGTTCGTTGGAGACGCACAGCGTGAACGTAGATGGTCTTGCGCTTCACGATATCACGAGCCAGCGGCATCGATGGGTACGGCACGTCCTCCTCGCGCTCGACGAACTCATCTTGCAAGTTGCGTGGATCTCGATCGATGAGGAGCGGCGCATTCTGTCGAGCGATGGCAGCGAGCCTAGCAGCAGCCTTGCTCGATGCAACACCTGCATCGGAGGCGGTGGATCTCGGACGACCACGAGGTCGAGCAGCGGCGTTCAGTGTCGAGGTTGTAGTGGAGGCTGTAGCAGTTTTAGCGGTAGTTGTGGCTGTGGTGGTGGAGGTTCGTGGGCGACCTCGTGGTTTGCGTGTTGGTGTCGATGATACAGCATCAGCAGCGCCACCATCATCGGAGCTGCTGCTGCTGCTGCTGCTGTTGTGTGATGTTGAGCTGAGTTGCGTGATTCCGATCGAACAACAAGTCCATGCGGGAGGAAGTACACGTGATGCGACGATACGACTTTGCAGCATATGGCGAAGCATCTTGCATCGACGATGGAGTGTGTGAGAGAGAGAGCGAGGAAGCAAGCGAATATCGAATCGCTGTTCTTGACTGACTCTATCCATCGATATCTATTCAATCAATGACTAGCTCTCGCATCGCCTCATGGTATCAGGTACATTCGATCCAATTCTCACCCGAGAGAGCGAGAGATAAAGAGACTTTGGTGATCGAAGGCAACGTGGATCTTGATTGATGATTGGAGCGCCGCTACCGAGATATTACAGCTCGTCTCGAGCAAAGGTCCTGCGAACCAAGCCCTTGCGCATACAGTTCATGACATACTCAGAGGCTTCCTTCAAGTCCTCTTGCTCCATGAAGGATGAGAGATCGGGCCGGGCGGTGAGGTCATGGAGCTGCGCACGGACCTCGCTGGAGGCTCGCTGTGTGAGTGCGGCAACCAGCACATCGACAGGGCAAGCACAAGATCATCAGTCAGCTGCTACTACTTGCTAGTTCGCAGAACTATCCAACTCGCAATGATTTGAGTGTTGGGCGAGGTGGATGTGTCGTTGAGAGGGTGGCACGCTCCGAGATATGAGCGGCACGCTCCGAGATCGAAGCGGCGGTTGTGTGGCTGCGGACACCGAGAGATCACGTACGTTCTTCCAACGAGCGAGCGCTCGAGTGCCACACTCGCCGGCGTTGGCACAGTGCCACTCGCAGAACAGATGCATGTCGTCGTTGGCGCCGCACGATTCGCGGCACTCAAAGAGCTTCCTCTCGACGCTCTCGGTGGCGGCGGCCAGACGAGCGCTCAGGCCTTGGTTGTCGATTCGCGTGCGCCGGCTGGACTGGCGAGCCGAAGGCAGCCTGCGAGCTCGTTCGTTGGTTGCATCGGAATCGCTGGATGCGGCAGGCGCAGACGAAGAGTCGGTGGCTGCAGTGTCGTGAGTGACGGCAGCAGGGGCAGCAGGTTCGTGCGGTTGCTCGTCGGGCTGGTGGGCCTGCTCGGCCTCCTGCGCGACGGCAGAGGATGGCAGCAAAGCGAGCAGGAGCAAACACGCAACGATCAAGGCCAGCAGCCTTGGATGGCAGGGAGAGGGAGTGGGGCGTGCCATGGTTGGACGTTGAGCGTCGCGCGTTGAGAGAGAGAGAGAGAGAGAGAGAGAGAGCAGAGGGGGGCCGGCAGCGACGAGAATGACAAGCGCGAGCGACACGACAGCGAAGTTGAGACAGAACAGCACATTGCTCGGGTGGTGATGTGGGGGTGTTATGGCCGCTGGTGCAGCTTGGAGGTATATAGATTCAAGGTATGAAGGAAGGTCACGCAGCTCGGGCCAGCAAGGCGGAGGTGCTGGATGGAAGATACGATGGAGACGATGCTTGGTGAGGGGCGTTTGTACAGACAGACAGACAGTAAGGAGGCAGCAGGCACCGCGACGATCGGGCATTACAACGATGCATGATCGCGATTGCGCGGCTGCACGAGTCTTAGAAGCGGATCAAACCGCACAAGCCTGGGCCGCAGATCATGAAGACTCCAAAGATTGCGAACAACTGACGCGACATTGGAAGGCGTTAGTCGTGGTCGTCGATGGTGACGGTTGTTGTGGAGTGGTAGTTTGCAGCGTACGATGAGCACGATGGCGACCAGGATCAAGAGCTTGATGTTCTTGAGCAAGATGGCCCACTCGAGCTTGCGCGTGCTCTTCTTGAAGTGCAGCGATTGGCTGTTGAGCGTATCGGTCTGCTCGACCAGAATGTCGATCTTCTCGCCGCGCTCGAGGATTTGCTCTGGTGAGAGGCGCACGCACACAGCACGCGTGAGATGAGGACGATGACGAGAGGGAGCGTCAGGTGGAGTTGCTGAATGCTGGCAGTGGGTGTGTACCAATGTTCTGGACCATGATCTGCTTGGTGTCGTCGATCTGCTTCTTGACGGTCGACAGGCGATTGACCGATGGATCGTTCATGAAGAAGTTCTACATATCGAGCGCAGCGGGGAGCAAACTCGTGAGTCTCGCGACGAAGGCACATCGAGGCGAGTCGGGGGGCAGGCAGTGTCTCGGTGTGTCGGTGCAGTACCATCTGGTTCGAGAGCACGGGCGCAAAGTCGTTGTTCATGGCGAAGGCGTTGGCGCTCTGGATCTGCGCCGCAGGGAACATCGCCATGAAGCGGTCACAAATGTCCTCGAGGAAGGCGAACGCGTTGCGACGCGAGTAGGTCTCTTCGCTCATGACCAAGAACGTCAGGCCTTGCGTCACAATGTAGTGGAAGGCATATCTGCGCGAACGAACGAACGAGCGAGTGCACGAGCGTTAGTGCTGGTGGTGCGCGACCTCGCGACCTCGCGAACGAAGCGCATAGGTGAGGAGACAAGTACTTGTCGTAGGAATAGGACATGCGAGCGTCCTGAGGCGGAATGCGCTCGAGTATGATACGCGAGACCGGAATGAAGTTGCCGTACGCCGCACACGAGTGCTCGGCCAGCACCACGGCTCCGCGCGATACCAGCGCATACACGAGCGCCATCGCTTACTTACGAGAACGAGAACAAAAACTCACGAGATCCCGCCAGCCAGTCAACCAACCAGTCAACCAACTCCACTACTACTCAGCACTATCAACCGCTGGTGCTGGCGAGGAGAGAGACTGCTGATCGTCGATGTGTGTGGTGTGTGTGTGTGTTGTGGCGCAGATACACGAATGAATGATCGAATGATCGAAGGAGTGGACGATAAATACAACAGCGAGCTTAGATGAAAAATCCATCGATAAATGCAATGATGAGCTCTAGAGCAATACCGAGCCCTCGCTGGCATTTCCCGCTTTCCATCTCGATAAAAGCCGTGACAGCCGCGAGGCCGCGGAAGCTTCGTTGTCGTCGTCGTTGTCGTGCTCGGTGTGCTCGGTGTGGCTGGGCTGGCGTCCTCGGAGTTGGAGAGCAGGTGCAGGAGAGCGGGTGCAATAGCTTGAAGACGCGAGAAGCTGTTCCGCGCGCGTGCTGTTCCGCGCGCGTTGATAGTACTCCGCGAGGTGCTGCAGTGACGAAGCGGCGTTGCGTGAGTGCGAGAGAGCGATATCGAGCGTGCGTGAATCCGTGCGAGTTCGAGGTCGATAGGTCAAGCAGAGGAGTGAGAGTGCGAGGTCTTGAGTACGTGGCAGTCATTCGAGCATGTTGGACGTAACGGACCACACGGTAGCGCTGCTGTTCTCGTTCGCCACGACGCTGTTATGGGGCGTGTGGGGCGTGACGTACAAGGTGTCGGCCGATCGCTTTGCGATACCGGTGCATGTGTTCGTGGTCGATTGGGTCGTGAGCGTGTGTCTCTGCACGTTCGTGCTCGCCAGCACGTTCGGCACCGACTTGTTGTTCACGGCCTCGAGCGGCGACATGGATTTCTTCAACAACCTGGCGAGTGATTTGACTTGGAAGGCGTGGCTGCTGCTCATGGCCGCTGGAACATGCGCGTTCTTGGGCAACTTCCTGCTGCTGGCCGGTACCGAGATGGCCGGCATGGCGATTGCTGTACGTGTGTGGTGTTTGTGTGTCGTGTGGTGTGTGATAGCGTGCGTACTCGTGCGAGATGATGCATGTCGCGTGAGATGCAGCAGCTCTGTTCCTGAGCCGGCAAGCGTGCGTTAAACTAACGTTGGTTCGCGACATACATCTCTCAATGCGCGTGTGCGTGCGTGGATGGCCGAATGCATCTGCGTACACGTGTGTGCGTGTGTGTGCGTGCGTGGGCGACTGGCTGGTCGTGCGACAGTTTCCGATTGCCTTGTCGACCGCGGTCTTTGGTGGCACGTCGCTCAACTACCTCGAGAACCCACAAGGCAACGGCTACCTCGTGATGCTCGGCGTCGTGCTGGCGATCGTCGCCAACCTGTTTGCGTCGCTGGCTCACTGGGAGCATGGCGGTGGTGGCGGCAGCTCCTCATCGCATCTCGGTCACGACAAGAACGTCGAGGCGTTCGACGAGCGCCACACGCCCGACATCTCGCTGCCGTTCGCGCCCTCGAACCGCATGAGCAACGCTCGCTCGACCGTCACCTCGTCGGTGATCGACGAGGACCACGCGTACCAGCGCTCGCTGAAGCTCAAGGGCACGGGCGCCTGCATCGTGGCCGGCATCTTCTTCTCGGTGTGGCCGACCTTCCTCGAGTACTCCATGAACCCGACCGACCCGACGATGCCGCCGCTGTCGCCCTACACGGCCTTCTTCCTCGTCACGTGCTTCGGCGTGCTGGCGGTCGTGTTCGTGAGCGCCATGTTCTTCTTGTTCCCGTTCCGCGGCTGCCGCGAGTGGCTTGGCTTCTACCGCCCGGCGCCGCCGAGCGCCTTCTCGCTCATGCTCTCGTCGCCGACCGACTACGACTCGCTGTACTCGAACTACTATTGGAGCTGGCACTTGCTGGCCTTCCTCGGCGGCGCCATCTGGAGCTGTGGCACGCTGATGAACATTGTCGCCAGCAGCACGCTCGGCTTCGCCATCTCGTACTTTCTCGGCCAGGCCTCGGTCATCATCGCCGTGCTGATCGGGCTCGTCGTGTGGCGCGAGTTTGCCGGCAGCCCGATCAAGGCCAAGGTCTACCTGTCGCTGTTCTTTGTCGCCTACCTCGCCGCCGTGCTCGCCATCTCCTTCAGTGATCCGCCTGCTGATACTGATTAACTCGTCATTCTCCTCGTTGTTCTTGCCCGTTGATGTTGCTGATGATGATGATGTATTACACACGAATGCGCAAGCGACACAATCGTACTCGACTCGACCACGCGCGCGTTAGAGCTCGGGCAGCACTTTGTAGGGATTCATGATGCCGTTGGGATCAAAGACGCGCTTCAGAGCCTGCATGACGCTGATCATCTCGGGCGACTTGGAGTAGTGCAGATGTTGCGGCTTCATGACGCCGATGCCGTGCTCGGCACTGATGCTGCCTCGCTCGTTCGCGATCCACTCGTAAACGTACGGCTCGATCAAGTTGCCCAGCTCATCGTTGTACTTGGGCGACAGGATGTTGACGTGAATGTTGCCTGAGCACGAGAGAGAGAGCACGCGCCCACATCATTATGAGGCTGTATTGCGGGTGTGATCGGTGGCACTCGTACCATCGCCCAAGTGGCCGTAGCCAATGACGTCAATGTCGGCAAACTTGGGCACCGAGCGGATGCGCTGCTTCATGGCATCGACGATCGAGTACATTCGATGATGCGGGATCGAGAGATCGTACTTGTACACGGCGCCACGCTTGCCCATCGATTCGGCGATCGACTCGCGTATCTGCCACAACGAGCGCATTTGCTTCTGGTCCTGCGCGAGACATCCGTCATCGACGATACCAGCTTCCATGACCTTCTCCAGGAACGATTGCAGTTTCTAGATTGCCAAGAGCGTGAGCGAATGTCGCCAGTCGAGCGCGCACACGCGAGAGAGTGAGAGTGAGAGAGTGATAGCTAGTTAGATACCTCCGAATCGTGTGTCTCGTTGCTGCCGGAGGTCTCGAGCAACACGTAGAATGGATGCTGCGATGGTAATGGGTCACGAGCACCAGGAATGTGGCCCAGCGGGTACTCGATCGATCGTCGATCCATAAACTCGAACGCTACAAGTGCACGACCTGATCTCTCAGTGCCGAGTCGCACACGCCCGGGACGCAATGCGGCGCGCCTCGTACCCGATAGAATCTCGCCCAGGTCTTGCTTGGCATCGATGAACAGCTCGAGCACTCGCTCGTAGCTGCTGCAACCAAAGAAGCACACGTTGACGCTCTGCATTCGGTACGTATATACGTCGATGTGAGCAGCAATGTAAGCCAGGCCTCGTCGAGCGCGGTACCTTGGGCTTCGGTACGGCGAGAATCGAGACGCCAGTCACGAGGCCCAACGTGCCCTCGGAGCCGATGAACAGCTGCTTCAGGTCGTAGCCCGTGTTGTCCTTGCGAAGTCGAGTCATCGAGTCGAGAACGCGGCCGTCAGGCAGCACGGCCTCGAGGCCAAGCACCGAGCCATGCAACGAGCCGTATCGCAGCAACCGAATGCCGCCTGCATTGGTCGATACGTTGCCGCCAATGTGGCAGCTTCGTACGCGCATACGAGCGTAGCAGGTCAGTCACGTTACGCAGCATTCTTCGTGACTTGTATGCACACGCACACCTTCCCTTGGCGCCGAGATCGAGCGGCACCGTGAATCCCTCGGGATGCAACAGCTCGGCCAGCTGATCGAGCACCAGACCGGCCTGACACTGCGCCACGCCCGAGACCTTGTCGAAGCCGAGCAGCTTGTTCATTCGTGCGGTCGAGACGATGATCTCATCGAACACGGGCACGCTGCCACCGACGAGGCCCGTGTTTCCACCTTGTGGCACCACTGCCAACCTGCGGCTGTTGCAATGCTGCAGGATACGCGAGACCTGCTCGGTGGTCGACGGGAACAGCGCCACCTCGCTGTGCCCGTGGTACTTGTTCATCCAGTCGCGGTTGCGAGGCGCCAGGTCAGACGCATCGGTCACGACGCCTCCGGCACTCGGAAGAACCGATCGAAAGAACTCGAGGTCACTGGCTGTCACCTGAGTTCAGCCTTGGATGTGAGGCGAGATCGAGAGCGAGAACGAGAGCGCACGTGTCGTATCGTACCCGTGCAAAGTCCGCTCGTCGTGTGAGAGTGCTCGATGACGCTGCACGTCGTTGCGTGTGCCTGCATAATGATACGACGAGCGATCGCGGTGAAGCGAGGAGTGAGCGTAACATGGCGCAGCAGCTAGTGGTGGTGAGGAGGTGTGAGGAGGACGAGGGCACGAGACAGACTGTAGTGATTGATCGATAGGTGATCGATGCAGCGAGTGAGAGAGATAGTGTGCTGTTCTTGATATCTTCTCCCGCCAAATCCAATCAATGTGGCGCGCGCATCGATCTCATGAGTGTATTGTTGTAGTTGTAATTGTTGTAGCAGTCATACACGGTGGTGTTTGTGAGGTTGGCGCCGATATAGGTGTCTCCATGTTGCGAGTGCCGTCGTGTCCCATCGTGCAGAGGCATTGCTCCTTGGCGCTCCTTGGGCTCGTGTCGTTCGCCAGCCGACACGCACTGCAGCAGTAGCCAGCGAGCTCGTTGTCGTCGGCTGCGAGACAGCTCGCACAGTACAGCACCAGCAACTTGCAGTGCTTGCTGCGACAATACGAGTATCGGTCGTGAGGTGCGCCGCATCCAAAGCACCTTGCAATGACGTTGGTGTCTGTTGTGCTGTTGCCGGCATGGTCGTGCGACGCCGCTGGCATCGGCATCGCCAGTCGGTCGTCGAACACGAACAACACGCCTCGAAACAGGCCGCGATCACCGTACTGCTCGAGGTACCGATGGATGCCGCCTTGGAGTTGCATGACCTCCTTGGCGGCCGTGAGCTGCTTCATGACGGCGGCGCCGGTCTCGCACCGGATGCCGCCCGTGCAGAACATCAGCACGCGCTTGCCGTCGAATGTGCTCGCGTGCTCGGCCACGTATCGCGGGAAGAACTGGTACTTGCGCACGTCGGGAGCCACCGAGCCCTCGAACGTGCCGACACGAATCTCGTAAAAGTTGCGGCAGTCGACGAGCACCAGGTCATCGTTGTCGGTGGCGCTATTGTCGGTGTTGCGCGAGAGCTTGCGCTGTAGCATCTCGTGAAACTCGCTCGGGCTCACATGGCGTCCCGTATCGAGCACGCCGTGTTCATCGACATGGATGCCGCGACTCGATGCGGCACTGCCAGTCGGTAGCGTCGACGGCGCATCGAATCGCAGCGGCACCAGCTCATCGACCAACCGCACACGCAGCCCGACCGAGCGGAACGTTGCCCTGCCCGGTCCACGGCTGCGCTTAAAGTCCTCGTGGCACAGGCGAAAGCGTCCGTCGCGCACCAGCGCCTCGATGACCTGCTCAGCATCGATCGACGAGCCAGCCACCGTGCCGTTGATACCCTCGTGCGCGATGCGCACCTTGCCCGTCATGCGATGCTCCAACAGCAGCATCTCGACCCATTCGACTGCTGCAGCAGGGTTCTCGAGCGCCGTGTACCGATAGAACAGCAACACCACGCCGTCGTCGCGAGCTGCAGATTGAGTGGATGCGTCGTTGTCGTGCTCACGATCCGCGGAAGCTGCGGCCTCGCGTAGTGCAGCCAATCGGCGTTGGCTGGCGCTCTCGCGCGCAACCTCGCTCTCGATTGCGTGCGCCAGCTCGGCCTCGTGATGCACCATGCAGTGCCGGTGCAGCTCGCCGATCGAGAGCACATCGAGGCCACAGCAGCGCCACAAGCCGTCTGCGACGCGAACTCGCTCGCTCCACGCATGGAGTTGTCGCCGTCGATGGCGCTTGAGGTCTCGATTCTTCAGAGTCACCGAGCGATCGACAGCATCAGCAGCATCAGCGTCAACGTCAACGTCAAGGAGGAGAGCGTCCATCAGCTCTCGCACGAGGTATCGCGATCGACAAGTAAAGCAAGCGAGTGGCATATGCGGTGCTGTTCTTTGTTCCTATCTGAACCAGCGGCTTGCAGCATCAAACCCATCTGAACCAGTCGCTTGCAGCATCGAACCCATCTGAACCAGCCGCTTGCAGCATCGAACCAAAAATCCAACAAGAGGCTCATCAGAGGCCGAGAGAGATGATAGATAGATAAGAGCAGCGATGATGGCAGACGCGGCACAAGTGTTTGTTGGCGCTCTCCCGCTGAGCTACAATCACGCCGGCGCGTGATGGTCTGAGTCGAACAGACGACCTCCCGATCTTCAGTCGAAAACGAAGTAGCCGTCAATCCATGAAGCATCGCTCGCGAGTCCCGTTGGCGCCACACGAGCAGTTTCGTAGAACGTGGTCACATTTCCCTCGCTCCCTATCGCAGCCGACTGCGGCTTGTTGCGCGGTCCCTACGGTAGTGGTCGTCTCGCCTTGCTACGCAAACATCAGATGTTACGCCAGCGCCTTGTTCCCACCGGGAGCAGAGCACCAGCCTCGGCGAATCTGGACGTCCCGGTCGACGTGCTCCAACGTCTGCTCCTGGCTGCGGGGCCGTTCTCCTTTGGCCTACTCAAGTGCCGCGAGCCTTTGCGCAAGCTGCACTCGTTAGGAGTGCCGTGCACGGTGGTGGACTCCAAAGGCCGAACGATGCTGCACTGGGCGGCCTTCACGGACGAGTCGGAATTGGTTGCCACGCTGCTCGATGGCTGCGCCGACGTCGACCTCCAGGATCAGGAAGGCAACACGGCCTTGCATCTGGCGGCCAGCAACAACGCAACCGGCGTTCTCAAGAAGCTGCTCGAGCACGGCGCCTGCCGCTCGATACGAAACGTATGAATGCCGGTGGCACGGTCTTGCTGCTCGTGCCTGCTCCACTCTTGCTCGTTCATGACTCACATGGCTCGTGAGCGGTTGGTGCACGCACAGAACGAGCGGTGTCTCGCTCACCAAGTGTTCAATGCCTCCTCGTACACTCGCGATATGATACTACAGACACGTACGGGCGGTGCCAATGGCGGCAGCAATGGTGCAGCAACAGCAGCAGCAGCAGCAGCAGCAGTAGTTGTACTCACTCGCTTGGACCCTGTTGCACAGCGATTTGGATCTGGGCACCGTGGCGGCACTCGTCGGGACCCGTTCGCCTGCGCAAGGTCGTGAAGACCTTGATGCTGCTGAGTCGCTTTGGGACTGATACGCCGTGGATTCACTTGCCACGGGAGCTCATCTACGAGATTGTCGTCTTCGTGAGCATGTAAAGATACTACCAATAATCTAATCTATCTATTTTCCGGTGGATCGGTGGATCGGTGGTTGTGTTGTAAGGAGGAAGGGCTTCTCGTCGGATCGTCTCGAGCAAAATACAGCACGCTGGCTGCTTGTTGTTATCTCGTCGAGTGAGTGAGTGAGTGAGTGCGTGAGTGAGTGATCCTTTCGCGAATGCCATGTACCGATGCGCGATGGATGGCGTATGATGATGATGATGCGTTACAAAACGGTAGGGCTACTCTTGAAGCAGAGCAGCTTACACCATCTTCTTGGAGCGGAAGAAGCCTTGCAGATGGCGGATCTGGAAGATGCCACTGGCGAGCAGCACCACCGTCTGGGCGAACGAGTACCACATGACCTTGGAGTTGACCTCCTCACTCTCATCTCGGAACTCCATCTCGCGAGCCTGCACAAAAACGCGCACACACACAGGAGATTGGTGATGGAGCGCAAAAGGGAGAGCTCATCGTGCCGATGATGACGATACCTTGAAGTAGGCTTGCTCTCGGCGGATATCAGCCACGCGGTCGTTCAAGCGACGAACGAGCATCTCGAGCTCTGCACCGAGAGAAACACAATAACGTCCATCACGACGCAACGACAAAGGTGAGAGAATGTCCCCTGGCGAGTATGTGTGTAGGCGTGCGCGCAAGCGATTCGTACGCGAAAGGTGCTCGGCCTGCGCGAGGTCCTCGTAGTCCGTGGCCTCGGCACCAGTCTGCAGATCGAGCTCGACTTTCTGTGGTCGACAAGACAGCGTGAGTGTGCATAGCACCGGCGAGCGAGTGGCAGCGTACACTGTGCAGTACGTACCAGCGAGCCGGAGCCGAACCAACGAGTCGAGTTGGACTGGAAGCAGATCTCGTGCTCGCCGGCGTGCTTGGACGTGAAGGCCACCTTGCCGACCTCGCCCGTGACACGCTGTGCGACGACCTCTTGCGTAGGCCCCGTGCAGTGCACCTTGATGCCGATGACCTCGGTGAGACCACGGCGCGAGACGCCGTCGGGCGCCCACTTGGCGCTGTCGATGTCGGCGGCGCGGTAGGCGGCGACCACCAGCGTGTCCTTGGGAAGGTCCTCGATGAAGCACTTCTTGGTGCCTTCGTTCAAGTAGAACGTCACGGCGCCGAGGGCGTAGGTCGCGAGACACAAGAGCGCCAGTGTCGTCAGGAGGCGAGCCATCATGGTGGTGTTGGTGGTGAGCGAGGCGAGAGAGGAGTGAGCAGCAGCGAGCGACGAGAGAACAAAGGCGGCCGCCAGAGGACGAGGAGAGACACGTATGCAGCACCAACCAACAAAGCCTCAGCAGCCTCCCTATCGATCCCTCCTTCCTTCCCTGCCTCGTCGCCCGCTCAGTCGCAGCTCGTTCCTGCCCTCGTGATAAGCCTCGTCGCGCAATCATCTCCATCATCTCCGTCCCGCCACCACCACTCTCTCACTAGACCTCATGGCTACCATCGAGCAAGTTTCGGCTGACTTTGTCGCCTTCTACTACCACACGTTTGATACCAACCGTGCCGCTCTCGCTGCGCTCTACGTACGCTCGCGCTCGTTGCTTGTTCGCGTCACGCTCGCTCGCTTGCTTGCTCATCGACTGCTTGGTGTGTGTGTCACACAGCAACCCGACTCGATGCTCACGTTCGAGGGCAAGCAGTTCCAGGGCCCCACTGCGATCCTCGAGAGGCTGCAGGTACCGTGCGATCGTGTGCAGTGACGCCAACCAATCAATCAGCCAACTAACCAAACCTTCGTTCGCGTCTGCAGAGCCTCCAGTTCCGCGCCGTGCAGCACGAGGTCTCGACCACCGATTGCCAGCCGTGCCCGGGCGGTGGCGCGTTGGTGTTCGTCAATGGTGCGCTGATCACCGAGGACCAAGAGTACCCGCTCAAGTTTGCGCAGGTCTTCACGCTGATGCCGGTGCCGGGCACGTCGAACTTCTTCGTGCTGAACGACATCTTCCGCTTGTGCTTGTAAGACGGGTCGAGTCACGTGATTGATGATGATGATGATGACTCGATTACTGCTTCTGCTGCTTCTTCTATTTGATTGAGATACAACGAACGAACGAACGAGCGAGCGAGCGGCAGAGTAGGCGCGGTGTTTCGTCTGGCGTTGCGGATGGACTAGAGTGCCACGCCCACGTCCAGCGGCCACCCAGCTGACTGTCGCCGCTCGGTTCCTTCGGCTCTCCAAATCCCCCAGTCCCCTGCTGTTCCCCGCGTTGTCGTTCATCGTGCCGCCCGCGCCAACACCAGCCAGCGAAGCAGAGCGAGAGAGCGAGGACGAACGAGGAGAGTGCGATCGCAGAGATCGCAGGCTCAAGGCGGTGTTTGCTTTTTCTCCCACCGCCTCCGCTTTCTCGTGCTTTGGCCGCCTCTCTCAGCGTTTGCGCCAGTCTCCTGCTCGCCCTCTGCCGCGCTCATCTCTTCTCTCGCTCATCTCGCTCATCTCTCTCATCCAATCCAAATGGCTCGCGTCGAGATCGTCAAGGCTTACATGAAGGCCCGTACGGCCAACAACGCCGATGAGGTTGGCACGTACGTTGCCGACGATATCGTGCTCGTGTCGGAGCGCGATGGCACCAAGACCGGCAAGGAGGAGTTCCTCGCTTACGTGCGCGTACGTCGCGGCACACCCGATCTCTCGCGAGCTGCTGCTACTGCTGCTACTGCGACCGAGCGCCTGGGAGGCTGGCGCTCACCAGCTGGTGTACGTACGTGTTGCGCGCTGTGTTCTACAGGCCACGCCATCCAACGGCACCTTCCAGGACCCCGTCGAGGAGGGCGACAAGGTCGTGCTTAACGGCACCGTCTCGGTACGTCACCCAGCGCGGCGCTCACCCCGTCATTGGTTGACTCGCTCCTGACTCGCTCGGCTCGCGCGGGCACACGAGTAGATCGCGTGGGTCTTGACCGTCTCGATCCGTGCTGTGTTCACGTTCAACGCCGACAACAAGATCGTGCGCATCGAGATCGGTCGCGC
>Ga0209935_1002106_pt1 | contig 26222 bp, 24 predicted proteins | sample ThiBio_1000_plan_2_FD_183958 | JGI IMG/M metagenome (GOLD analysis project Ga0209935, IMG submission 183958) | Wastewater bioreactor microbial communities from Cape Town, South Africa - Thiocy_cont_1000_plan (SPAdes) | ecosystem: Engineered > Bioreactor > Thiocyanate-remediating >...
ATTAAAATTCATATAAAAGTTCCAATTCTCTATGATGAAAAAAATATTAATAATACAAATATAAGTAATAATAATATATGTATTAATAATCTTGACAACGATAAATTAAATTTAATAGAGTTATTTAATTTACAAATAAATGATTTTAAAATTAGTACATCTATAGTTGATAAAAATATTAATGAAATAAAAAAAAAATATTCCGCATGATATATATCAAATTGTCCGATAAGACTTTTTATGATAAATTTTTTGGAAAAATAAAACTTTTGGATGATATATATCAAATTGTCCGATAAGACTTTTTATGATAAATTTTTTGGAAAAATAAAACTTTTGGATGGACTATCTTTCAATGATTTAAATGATAAAATTAATGACAAAATAAAAAAAAATATTCATCTCTAATTTTAACTGGGGATACTAAGAACAATGAGAATAGAGTATTATTTAATAAATATATCGTTATGGATTTCCTAAATAGGAAAACTTTTGAAACAGTATTACAACAGGATATTGATAAAAAAAAGTGTCAACAAGTGATATAGAATCCATAATAAATTTAAAAATAAAAGAAACATCTGATCGTGAAATGAAATTATATGTATTAAAATGCAGAATAGATGAAATTAACGATGCTTTAAAAACAAATGATATAGATCGCATTAAAATTGCCCAACAAAATGCAAATGGTGATATTTGCCTTGATTCATTAGAATCAAAAATAATATTATATTCAGCTATTTTGAACAAAATTCCATAACTGACAATGAAAGAGAAAAATATAGAATAGAATTATCAAATACAATAGTATTCATAATGAATACTATAAAATTTATTACAAATAAAACAAAAGTCAATATTTACAACCAAATAGGCCATATTTGTTCTTACAAACCCGGAAATAATAACTCTAGTAATTACAAGATAAGTGGTATAAATCTTATCAAATGGTTGTTTGATCCTTAATTTTATATAATTGATATCATAAATTATTTTAACAAATATAAAAGGGAGTGGAAAAAAATATTTATTGATCGATATAAAATGAAAAGATATATTTCATTGAGAAGTCATATACTATAAAATATATTTAAATATATTTTATAAGTTAATCATTAATAAAGATAATAATTTGATCAAGATAATTGTATCTCAATCAAATTATATCTACTAAGTCAATTACTGAGTGTTTTATTAGTTTAATTTCATGGTATATAAATTATTTAGAAAGTTTAGCAACAGGTTTAGCAACAGGTTTAGCAACAGGTTTTGTAGCAGATTTTGTAACAGGGTTGGTAACAGGGTTGGTAACAGGGTTTACAGCAGATTTTGTAACAGATTTTGTAACAGGGTTTATAGTAGATTTAGTAACAGGTTTTGTTACGGGTTTATTAATAGATTTTATAACAGGTTTGATTGCTGGGTTGGTAACAGATTTGGTTGCTGGTTTGGTTGCTGGTTTGGTAACAGGTTTTGTAATAGATTTTGTAACAGATTGAGTTACTGGTTTGGTAACAGGTTTTGTAATAGATTTTGTAATAGATTTTGTAATAGATTTTGTAATAGATTTTGTAACAGATTTTGTTACTGGTTTGGTAACAGGTTTTGTAATAGATTTTGTAACAGATTTGGTAATAGTTCTATTAATTTCAAAATATCTATTAGGTGTAATTGTATTTTCTACAAATTTTTTACCGGTGTGAGATTCGCAATATTTTTTGTTTCCCTCTGGTATAGGATTATTACATATTGTATCTCCAACTGGATGTATGCATGTTGGTATTAACCCTTTATTTTTTTGTATTTTAAACATTGTTCCATCTGATTTTTTACTATTACAATCCCAGCATAATGCTATCAAATTATCTATATCATCTTTTCCACCTTTTCCACCTTTTGAAAAAGCGGTAATATGATCGATATTCCATGCACCAGGTAGGTCATAAAGTCTATTTCTGAATATTAGTTCTTTTCCACAAACAAAGCATTTACCATCAGTTTTTTCAAAAATAAGGCTGATTTGATTTTTGGTTTTTGGTTTTTTTACGTCGTCTTCGATTTGTAATCATTTTGAAAATTCGATGTATTTCTGCATTTTTTTCATTTCTGTTTTCTTATTTTGTCTTCTTTTATTATCTTCTTTTTATTGTCTTATTTTATATCTTTTCATTGTCTTGTTAAATAAGTCGATTTTCCCATAATTACCGAAACGGAAAGACTTTTGTCAGATGTAATTGAAATATACCTACGAATACCTACGAATACCTACGAATACCTAAGAATATTTAAAAATATTTAAAAATATTGTTATTAGATTACAAAATTAAGAATATTTAAAAAGTGTGAAATAATGAAATTTTAATGTACTAGTAAATATATACAAGTAAAAAGGGACTTAATTAATAAAGAATTTGTTACAGATTATATTGATAAGAAATGAATAAGAAATGAATAAGAAATGAATAAGAATTAAGGGAAAATTGAGGACAAATGGACATCAAAACGCCCTTTTCTTCAGTTTTCCTTTTATGATCCCCCTCCTTCTTTATTCCTCTTTTCTTTCATTTTTTTACTGTCTTTTCTCCCTTTTCTTCTTTCTTTTTCTTTCTCTTATCTAACTCAAAATTTTCTACTATCTTATCCTATCTTCTTTTTATCTCTTTCCTCTCAAATTTTATTTTTCCTTTTCATTAATTACTTCTTGAATTTTATTAAATTCTTATTATAATTATAATGTTATATTATAATTATATCTCTTATATAATTATTTGTAAAATTATTTTATGATATCCCCCCTAAAACTCCCTCCAGATCTCAAATAATTATCGATGATTAAATTTATTTCCGGTAACTTTTATTTTCTGAACTTCTGATAAAATTCAGACCGGAAACTTTATCGTTAAATTGTGATTATGAAAATATTTATGATTAAATTTATATGTCGTGAGTCGGTGTTTTATGAATAATTATTATAAAATTATAGTACATATTATAATTGATGATAAACAAATAATATAAAAAACTGAATGAGAAATATTCAAGTAAAAAAAATTTCATACATCTAAAAAATAGATGTATGAAGTACATGTATCCCGCTTTAAAAACTTCATTTACAAAAAGAATAAAATTCAATTTTCAATTATCTAACTATTAATACATCATAACATACAAAAATAATCAATAATAAAATTAGATTAATATATGAAACGAAACTAAAATTAGAAAGATAATATTTTATTTTCAAACTAATATTATCACATTATAATATTGCAGAAACGAAGAGATAAATTATATGTAAAACAAAGAGATAAAAATATCTGAGACGTGAGGAAATAAGAGATAAATATTGTGATTATTAAACAGAATTTTTAATATAATTAATAGAAACTGAATTATATAGTAGTTAAGCTATATATAAATAAACAAATAATATCATGTATAATAGATAAATTGACTTATAATAATGTATTATACATTATTATAACAATGTATTGATATACGTTATAATTAATACCTATAAACAATTTTACCTAGATATAAAATAAATATAAAAATAAGACTAGAAATAGATAACCAATATGTAATAAATGTCAGAAAAAGTCGAGGATTACGTTCAAATCCTACAATTAATGATATTTTAATTGTATTAAAAAGGCTATTTTTATCATTATCTTTTTCTAGAATTTTTATTTTGTGCAACAATTTAGCATTTTCTTCTTTGAGATTTTCATACATATTAGTCATTAATTCATTATCTAATGATATTTGTAGATAATCTGCTATATCTCTAATTTTTTCGATATCGACAATTTGATCATTCAAATAGTCAATTAACATATGTACTTTTTTTGGACTAAAATTTAATATATAGTCTTCATCGTTCTGTTTCATTATAGATGTAAACCATACTGATAGAACATTGGATTTGATTAATATAGATTTATCCACCTGAATAATTGTTCCTCTTGCATTCAATTTTATTAACTCCATATTGTTTATATATTACATTAAATCATATATTATTTCATTTTTGAAATAATATATTAAACTACCCTCAGTATTATCTTTAATTTTATAACACTATTATACAAATTTACAACATTTTAAACTAAAATGTAATGATAATTGAATTTCAAATAGACATATAATAAGATGGCCTTAATTTTATGAGTAATAAATACAAAGTAATATTATATTAATATTACTAATATTAAAGAATTATAAACATAATATTTTGTAAAATTGATCATATTATAACAAATTTGTTAATCATATATAACTTCACTACCAATAATATCTATATATGAATTATTATAGTATTCATTTGGAGGATGTTTTCTTGAACAATGTTTTATTTTACAATCTGAGATAACTACCCAGTAACCTATTTTACCTTCCTGCAAAAGATTATCCCCTATGAATATTCCAGTAATATTCTTCATTTTTTATAAATTCGGCACTGATAGCAAAATATTTTTGGCATATAAAGAAAATTTTGCATAATCCCATCAACCTTGATGTTTCAATGGACAATTTAATCCATCAAGTTTAAACTTTGATTTTTTAGAAATGAATTTTGTGATAGTGTTGGAGTTTTTATCAGACATTTTTATTATATTAAAATTATTATATTATTAATATGTACAAATAAATTCAATATTTATATTCTATTTATTATTCATTATTAGTAGATTAAATGATAAATAATATTGACACATTTATCCAAAATAAATATTCATTAACGAATATTTATTTTAGATTTAAATATTTACTATTTATTTTCAATATTTTCAAATAAGTCTAATGATTTGCTGTTATTCTGAATACTTTAGGATGAAGATCTAACTCAAATTATTTGATATTAAATTATACCATAGATTAGTCTAACTCTTTCGTTTTTAATTTCGAAATAATGAAGATTTGAATATAAATAAAAACCAAAATGATGATTTTTCATGGATGGGTACAAAATATTTTGATGTGGATATTATAATTTAAGCTCATATATTTCTTTATCTAATTTTATTCATTCAAATTAAACAATAATTATATAATTTGCATACAAAATATATTTTAAATAATACTCTAAAATATATCAAAATACCCTTTTCTTCAGTTTTCCTTTCTCGATCCCCTCCTTCTTTATTCCTCTTTCCTTTCCTTTCTTTTTTTCACTCTCTTTTCTCTCTTTTCTCCCTTTTCTACCTTTTCTTCTTTTTTCTTTCTTTTTCCCCTTTAAAAACTCTCTTCTTTATAGTCTGTTCTTCTACCTCCTTTTTATCGTTTATCTCTTAATTTTTCTTTTTCCCCTTTAAAAACTCTCTTCTTTATAGTCTGTTCTTCTACCTCCTTTTTATCGTTTATCTCTTAATTTTTCTTTTATTATTTTATTAATTATTTCTTAATAACTTTTATTTTATTATTAAAAGTTATTATCTTTCTATCTCCGATATCCGTTCCTATTGTTTCAAATTATCCATTTTCTTTTTATTTTTAATGTCAAATATATCTTCAAATATTATAACTAATATTTGAAACTCTAATACAAATTAATTCCATCAAAGAGATCCAGAAATTTTATTTGCGTCAAAAGATGGATCTCCAAAAATATATTTATCGATGAAAAATCGTACGGTAAATATATTTTTTATATTGTTAAAAATATCGCTAAGGAATACAATCAAATATATTACATATATGTAATAGACAAAAATAGCGCTAATATTTTCTTTATAAGCTGACCTATTTAATATAATTTATTACAGTTATATTAAATACTATATATATTAATATATTACTGTTTTTATTAAATAATATATAAGTTTATATAAACTATAACTAAATATATTATAAATAATTATAGTATATTTTACAATAAAAGATGTTTTTATGTAAAAATAGATAAAAAAGAAAATCAATTTTAAATCCTTTTTACATTTAAGTAATACCAGTAATATACGATTACTCATATTACATTGACTTTAATTTATCGACTTCCTTAAACTTGTGATAAAATTTTATAATGTCGTATACACAAAATTTTATTTAAGAGCTTAGTAAGTTTTGAGAAGAAGTTAAGAAGATACGTTGGTGAAAATCTTATTTTAGACGATACAATTATATTTTTATTCATTATTATAGGAAAGAATATAAGGAAATATTTTTATAATATTAAATATTTTTATAATATCAAATATTTATACTAAATCCATTTAAGATATTTAAATATAAAAATATCGTTTGCTTGGATATAATAAAATAATATTACTCATATACAGTGATAAATTAGCATTTGTAAACAGTGTAGTTTAAATACTATTAGATATAATATTTTATTCATTAAAAATATTATGTTGGCTAAAAATAACAGAAATAAAATATCTCAAGATAAATTGTTTGTTGCTTGAGGAAACAATTAAGATACTTAAAGAGAAAAAATATGTGTAACTCGAAGAAAAGAATTATCATACTTGGAGAGATAAAATTAAAATACTTGAAGAGAATAATTGTGTATAACTTGGAGAGAATAATTGTGTATAACTTGAAGAGAGTAATTCAGAATAACACGATAAATAAACTTGAAGAGATAATAATACTATAACTTGAAGAGAATAATTGAGAATAATACAATAAACTTGAAGAGAATAACTGTTATATAACTCGAAAAGAATAACTGTTATATAACTCGAAGAGAATAACTGTTATATAACTTGAAGAAATAATTATTCTATTACTTGAAGAGATAATTATTCTATTACTTAAAGAGATAATTATTCTATTACTTAAAGAAATATATTCTGTTACCATGAGATAAATATTATTGATAAAACGCAATATATTATTTGAACACTTGAATTTTTGATAAAGATTCAATGTATTATTTATAATGATTAGAATACAGATATTATGTAGATAATTTTATCACTTTAAGAATTCATTTATTCACATAAGAACATAATTATATTACTCAATCGCTTAAGATATTATTTATATAAGAACATTATTTTCGCAACTTCAACAATTAATATTATTTTATAAAATAATAGTTACTTTATTTTACATGACAATAAATATATTTAACCGGATTGCAAAATACCAGGTTAAATATTTTATCACAAACCGAAAAAGATGCTTAAATATCTTGATTTATTTATTATATTTATTCAAAGTTTGTGAAACTTTGATAATATTTTTGTTTGAGAATGATTCAAACAATACACTTTAATAATAAATATTTTATTACTCAAGTACTATGTTGTTGAAATATTATGCTATCGAAATATTATATCATTGAATTGTAATTTTATTGAAATATTATTTACATAGTTTAATAATATTCGATGTTTTAATCGGTTTTTATTCTTCTCGATATATGGATCAATTTCACATATACAAAATTTACTGAATAGTTTTCCATATGATGATCGTATAAAATATTATCGCAGTTATGTCAACACTCCCATATTCATTATTATCATCAATATTCCCATATTTATTATTCCAAATAATATTCCCATATTTATTATTCCAAATAATACGATTTAAGAGATAAAAGGTGGATCATTTTTTAAGAATATAAATAATGTAGTTCAAGAGTTAAATATTATTACTTTATAGTTAAAATGAGAAGTAAAATTTTATTTGGTGGCGGCGAAATATTGGCTCTCGAGTTTTATTTAGGCGATGAAGTTCGATAACGAAAATATATTCGGATACTTTTATATTTGGATACTTTTATATTCGGATACTTTTATATTCGGATACTTTTATATTCGGATACTTTTATATTCGGATACTTTTATATTCGGATACTTTTATATTCGGATACTTTTATATTTGGATACTTTTATATTCGGATACTTTTATATTTGGATACTTTTATATTCGGATACTTTTATATTCGGATACTTTTATATTTGGATACTTTTATATTCGGATACTTTTATAGATATCGAAGTTGGAAATATAATATAGAGATACAAAATATTCATAGGACTTATATACAGTAAAATATTATAAACTCAAAAATAATTATCTTGATACAAAAAACCTGATTATCAATATTTTATTATAATCAACGTTTTATTATATTATCAAACAAATTTCAAATTTATAGAGTATGTTTAATGTTTTATTTAGTACAAATTCAATAAAAAAGTAAAAATTATATGGCAATTCATAAAAAATAATTCAGAAGGATAAATTTTATTGTATATAATACAATAAAGACGTTTTAAACTTGTAAATGAATATGATATTAAAATAACAAATTTGTTATTTTAGTATTTTTATCTATGAAAAATCTTCTGGTAATTCTCTCTCTTTATTCAAAATTTTCCATAATTTTAATTCTTGCTTTAATTGTTTTAATTGTTCATTCTGTTTTTCTGTTACTTTATCTTGGTCTTTATTTTCTATGTATTTTATTTTTGCCATTATTCTGTTATATTCTTTCTTTTTTTTCTGTCTTGCGGTTTCTATATCTTTTTTAGAGTTTTCAGATTCTATTAACATATCTTTTACTTTTTTTTTAAATTCTTCACCTGTAATATTGGATGACATTTCAACTAATTCAGTCAGTAATTTATATTTAATTTTAGCAGTTATATTTTCAGTTGTTAACATGTTATTGATGTATTTTTTTCCATGAATCAAAAAATTTTTTATTAATTTTAGTTTAAAGATAAAAATAAAATTTGATATTTGGTTTTTTTTTAGTATGAATTTAAATAATATATTTGAATACCTAAATGAAAAAACAAGATATCGATAACTCATTTTATCAGCACGGTAAATTATACGCTGATTTTAGAGATAAAATTACTCTCAAACAATATAATTCAATCGTTAATTCACTGGATATTTTACAACAACAAACATATGTTTGTTATCAAGAATCCAGTGAATATTTATGTAAAATGAACGATTTTATTGACGAGAACGAATCTCTTAAAAAATCTCTTGAATTTAAAAACAGCGAGATTCAAAATCTAAAAAAGTGTCTGGAATCGAAAGAGACAGAAAATCTATATCTTAAAAAATTGATAGATAAGAAAGATATTAAACTTGACAATTCGAACATTTTGAATAATAATATACATACTACCTATAGTAACATTATATATAATGAACAAAGTGATACTATGTCTGATACTAAACAAGATATTTCTACACTTTATCCAAATTTATTTTTAAACAATGATATTAAAGATTTTAAGTATCGTGATACTGGTGATTCTATCTTTGATGATACTGAGGATATTATTTTGGTCATCATTGAAGATCCAGAAACATCGGGTATGCAATATAGACAACAAATTATAAAACCTAATGGTACTATTTCCGAAGTTAAATTGAAAGAACTTCAAGCTTTTGATCCAGCCGAAGATAAAGATGAAGATTTCGATCCAGTTAGAAAAAAAAAATATAATTATATACCGAACCGCTTTGAAAGACATCATATAAATCCAAAAGGATTAAAAAAGTTAAAAATAGAGCGTAGCGAGCTGCTAAATTATGGTATTAAAATTCCTGATAATATTAACAAAAATATTAACAAAAATAATTCTAGTAATCCTAATACATCTAATATTGTTCATTCTGGTAACAAAGAGAACAATACAAATAAAATTCTTCAATCCGCTAAGAAAGAGAAAAACACAAAATATTCTCATTTGAGTGCTGAGATAAGACAGAATATTAAAAAAACACAAAATAATCTTAACAAACATACAAAAACATTGGATAATTATAAGCAAGGTTCAAGCATATATAATAATAAAAAATTAAAGATTCAAGAATTGGAAGAAAAACTTAAACTGCTTCAAACCGGAAAATAATTTAGTGTAAAAATTTGTATCTGATTTTTAATTCGGATACTTTTAATTCGGATACTTTTAATTCGGATACTTTTAATTCGGATACTTTTAATTTGGATACTTTTAATTCGGATACTTTAATTCGGATACTTTTATATTCGGATACTTTTAATTTGGATACTTTTAATTTGGATACTTTTAATTTGGATACTTTTAATTCGGATACTTTAATTCGGATACTTTTAATTTGGATACTTTGATTAAAGTTTTCGTAAAATACAAGACTAAAATATTTGTAAACAAATATTTTAATATGTTGCGGAGAATAGTGTAATAATTTGATATTTATTAATAGTTAATTTCAATTAAGTGTGGTAGAACTATAATATATTAAGTGAAACATTATATGAATAAATTCCAAAAATTAAGCAGTATTTCTAATAGTAATTTCTCTACCAGAATAAATATCTTTAATAGCAATATCTTTACCATCAAGAAGATGAGAAATGAGTTGGTCGTTTGTTTTTAGTTCCAGCGCCAATTCATCAGCACGTGAAGTTTTCTCTAATAGTTTAGATTTTAAACATGAAATGTCGTAAGATTTTTGACGAAGTTGGTCTTCAAGTGCGCGTTTTTCTCTATATTTAAATATAAGTTGCAAATCTTTCGCAGAGATAGAATCCTTGAGAAGAGCAATTTTTTCGCGCTTTTTAGATAAAGATTGTATATGATATGTATCAGAGTTATTATACATATCAACAACTTTAGTATACTTTCTTGAGTATTCTTCATAACGTTTTTGTAAATATTCGTATTTTTTATCCATAATTTCTTGATTTAGCGTAACTATGTTTTTAAAGTTTTTAATATGATTATTAAGTTGGTTAATTTCATCACAATATTCATTGTTAATTATTTTTAGGGAAAGAGATTGTTCGGAATAATTAACAAAGAAATCAAATTGTTGAGGAGAAATTTTATCACGGATACTATTGCATATATCGATGAATTTATCATTATCTAAATTATCCATTTTGTTAATTTTTACCTATTAAAAAGAAATTTCAATTTGAAAAATAAGCAAAATATTATGTTGTGATACTTTATTAGTTATTGAGGTTATAACTGTGGAAGATAAGGTATAAAAGTTGAATTTAATTCAACTTTTATATTTGTTGCTTTTTATTCTGAATTATTAAAACGATACAATGAAGTAATATAATATAGAGTAAAAGGTGTCTTATATCTAAAAATAGATAAAAGAAGTACAGTTATCCCGTTTGAAAACTTCTTTTTAAAAAAGAAAAAAATCAATTTTCAATATTTTTACAATATCCATTAATTATTCTAAAATATCTTGATCGTAAAAATGTAGAATTATATTATTGTATTAAATTATTGTATTAAATTATATCTAAATATTGAAGTTACAGAATTATATTCTTGTATCAAATAATATCTTGATCATAAAGTTACTGAATTATATTCTTGTATTATACGTTGAGGATAATTAATGTTTTTATCATTAAAAATATATTATAACAGCTTAAATTAGGAAACTCAAAGATATAAATTATTTCTTACATTAAAGGGATATAGATAATACTTCTAACAATGGAAATAATATAGAACTTATTTAATATAAGCTAACTTATATGTAATCTTATGTATAGGAATAGGAGTATAAAATCGTGAGGAAATATATAAAATCAGTAATTATATAGCGAATAATAACCATATTTCACTGATTAAAAATAGGTGTATAATAAGATCACATATAAATTAAACATAATCATATTTGATATTGGATATTGGACTATTAAAGATTAAATAATAAATAATAAATAATAAATAGTAAATAATCTATAAAATGAAAATTAAAGAGATATTTTCGGTTCTATATTTGGAAATATTATATGAAATATTGACGTATGTATATTTGCCTCCTCAAATAAAAGACATAGCAGATTTAGAATACAAGAATAGAGATATAAGCGAAAAAAATTTCATAAAATCATGTAAATTAATTATGGATAGATATAAGAATTTTGATGTAGGATTTTTGATTAATAGTCCTGTTGAGATGGGATATGATACTGATAATACGAATGATTTTATAGAAGGAAAATTGTATTATTCAAATAAAATATATAGAACTTATAATTTATATATAGATCCAGATGAAAGAATAATTATTTATTCAACAGCTTTTTTCGAAAATGGGTGGTATTATAAGGATAGTTCTAATTCATTTGGGTATACTATTTTAGATAGAACAACAATTTACACGGATCCATCTAAGTTTGGGAGAACAGGTGGTTTTTCACCTTATTATTGTTTAAATACCAATGAAGCCATAGAAAAATGTAAATTTATTGTGAATAAATTAAAAATCAAAAGAAAAGAAATAGAGATAAATTTGACAAATAATTACACATTAGAAATGACAAGAAGATTGAAAGATGATATTAGTATATCACAAAAACCCTATAGACTTTATAAATATAAATCAGCTACAGAACAACCTATATTTGTTCCTAAATTTGTTAGAGACGCAATAAAAAATGGCTTTATTGACGAGACATATAATAAATATGGTTATAGCTATAATTTTATTAATAAGAAATATGATGAAAATACCTCATTTGGGTATCGAGAAGATTTTGATACTGTTAAAAATGCGGATTATATAGAAAACAACAATACAGAAGATATTGTAAATAAGTATCAAGAATACGAAGAATACGAAGATAAGGAAGATCAAGATATAGAAGATAAGGAAGATCAAGATATAGATTTCATATATGTTGGATTGTTACATATTGTACAACTATAATGATTACTTATATAAATTGAATATAATATAACATTAATAAAATAACGCAAGCCAGAAAAACTTTTATTTTAACTTAATCTCAAAGAGTCTTATTTTTAAGTTTCCTTTTATGATATGTCTATTCCCATTTTTTCAGTCTTTTCTTCCATCTTTATCGTTAGATTTTTTATTAATTATTTCTTAATAACTTTCATTTCCTTATTAAAAGTGATTATCTTTCCGTCCATTATCATGGATTTTATTGTTCTTGATTCTTCATTTATTTTTCTTTTTATTGCAAATATGTCTTCAAATATGTCTTCAAATATGTCTTCAAATATTGATTATAATATTTGAAATCCTGATACCAATTAATTATTTTACGAAGAATTTACAAAATTTATTCACATCTAAAGATAGATCTTTAATTTATTTTATCGATAAAAAATCGTATGATAAAAATAAATGTTATCCCGTTAAAAATCGCCGAAATCTGGTATAAGTTTGAAAAATCCGATATTAAGACGTTGTATTAGATTGAAACATATTTGAAATATAATGCAAATGTCAAATATCAATTATATTTATTATTGTAACTGTTGTGATAGATAAATATATTATAAAAAATTACAATATATTTTATAGTAAAAGGTGTCTTTATCTAAAAATAGATAAAAGAAGTACAGTTTTCCCGTTTGAAAACTTCTTTTTAAAAAGAAAAAAATCAATTTTCAATATTTTATAATATCCGTATATTACTCTGCAATAAATATAAGATATTCACGTCAAAAGGATTTAAATAAAAAGGATTAAGCATGACAATAATATATCGAAATTAATTTCGATAACGACCTAGCTGTTACAGAAAAAATGAGAGGTAAAGGTGTAAATAATGGTTTAATGCAAATTATGTTAAATTATTTTCAACAAAAAGCACCAGTCGTTATATGACTAGAGGCACGAAAAAGTAACATAGCTGCTTTAAATTTATATGCAAAACATGGATTTATTCGTCATAATGTTGAACTACACTAATATTATAATATAAATAATCCTGAAAATGGAATATTTATGTACAAATATGTAGTCTAACCTACATTCTACATTCTACATTCTACATTTTACATTATTAAAATAGTGAATATAGTAAGTATTTATCATTATTAAAAATAAATGGTTCTAACTAAATATCCATAATAGACAATATTTAAGTTTCTATTGCATAATTAATCGCATTAATTATACTCTATATGGAGTATAATATTATAGCTTGATAATGAAAAAATATTTTTCAAAAAAATGATTGGTTCTAGCTTTGTTACTACTTATAAACGTTACAGAAGGAGTTCAGATGAATCGTACAGTTCGTATAGCTATATATTAATATTTTTGTGTTAAATATCCATTAAGATAATATTTTACATAAATATTATCTTAATCTACAAATTGATCCAGTATTTATCGAATTATGTTACTTAAACAGTTCTGCAATATATTTTACACAAATTAACAATTCATATTATTTTATATTTGAAAATATTTTAATTATAGTATTTATAATTGATTTTTAACTTTATGTTTTTTACAACCCAAACATTACTTTTATATTGAAAATAGGTATTTTTACAGTAATAATTATTTCATCTTTATATTTACCCCAACAATATATCTTATTCATTGTTATCATGGTTATCATGGTTATCATGGTTATCATCTTTATCATGGTTATCATCGTTATCATGGTTATCATGGTTATCATGGTTATCATCGTTATCATCGTTATCACTAGAGTCACAGTCCCAGCCAGAGCCCCAGTCATAGTCTTCTTCGCCCAACAATCCCTTCATAATAGAGTACCCTTTATTATAAATTTCATCGTATTTATCTACAAACTCAATAGGTTTTAATTTATAATTTTCTTTCATAAAATCTTCTATTTTATGTACTAAATCTTTATATATTTTCCAATATTTATTAACAGGTTCTTCAAAGTCTATATCATTGATAGCATTATCGCATTCGTGGTCAGGATCACAAATTTTCCATTTTATGTCAGACATATGGTAACTTAAAGATGTATATTTTCCATTATATTCATCATGTACAAATTTAGTGTCACATAACATATTTGCTATTAGAACTGACATTTTTATAACACAATCAGATTCGAAATACACAGAATCATCTTTATAATAACAATAAACAGTCGGGTTGCTTACTTTGTTTTCATTTGTATATGAATATATTTTATTAAGCATTTCCAATAGTTGTTTTCTTTCCGCAGATTCAAATATACTAAGCGTATTTTTTGTTTCTATAAAATTACTTAAATAAAGTGCCATATTTTTGTATTTTTGTGTTATTACTAGTATATTATTTTCACTAATTTGAGTATTCAACATATTATTTATAAACTCTTTTATAAAAACAAATAATTAAAATTATTCAGCTATAACTATCCTCAAAAATATATTTATTTGTTATCAATACTAAAATGTCTTTTACATTAATATATAAAACAAGCAAATTTTCCTTTATAAGACTAATAAAATAATTAATATAGCTTATAAACCAGTACTATTATTTCAAATAATAAATACTTCATCTCTAAAAACGTGTCGTTAATTTATTATTTCAAGTTTTATTAAATAAAATAGACCAAATTCATTATTAAAAAGAAAAATTGAATTGCGATATTATCGATATCATTAATAGTTATAAAAAACGATATATATTTAAACCATCAAAACTTTGGATTAAACATGAATCGATGTTATATTTTGTGATACAATATACAGGTTGTTGTATTAAATATTATATATCTAATACAAAGAATCCAGAGCCATATAAATATTACAGAAATGGAAATCCGATTGTTGATAATTTTTATATAGAATTAAACAAAGGCAGTAACAGAAATGATATAAATGTGGATTTTTAAAAATTGACAGCATAATCAATAATTTTTCGGATTGCAATCCAGACGTATCAGAATATTGCATACAACACAATATCAATTTTATTGAACATATAAAATTAATATTGTGTAAGATATTGAATACAAAACGTGTTAAATTTAGTAATTTTTGATACTTAGTTACAAGGTTTTATAAGTGAAAAATATACTTTATATTGTACTATAAAGTATATTTCTGTTATAAAATGGAATATTATGCATATGAAGATTTAACTAATATTGAATTTTCGTTCGATGATATTAGTAAAGATATGTACAAGTATTTTGAAGATTTGTTTTCGTTGTCAGATCCTTAAAATATAGTAAAGTAGAACTTACATATATAAAAATATATATGTATAAAAAATATAAAGATATAGATTTATAACATTTAAGGAAAAGAATAATATTCAAGATAATAAAATTATTGAATTGTATAATTATAATATTAAAGTACTTATAAATATAGTTATATTTATAAGTACTTTAATATTATATAAACTCTTATAAAGTATAAAATATTACTGAATTTATAAAAACGACATATAACTGAAAACAATATAAAGCGTAAAAAATTATCTTGATGAACAGACACTATCTTGATAGTTGGAAACACTACATTACGCAAGTAAGATATTAATAAAGTTGGATAATTATATTTTTACGTAGATAATATTTAGATCAAAAAGTTACATAAAAATATCACAGACATAATAAATTGTTAAGTAACAAATGGCATTCTTGAATAAAATGTGTTGATTTCAGAAGTAATACTCAATTTAATTTGAAGATTATACAATAATTGATGTTCAACATGTCGTTTAAATATGTGACTTGATAAATTATATAATTTATTGAGTATTAAGTAACTTTAGAACGATACGATAAAAAAGCATATAAGTATTATATGCCCAAAAAAGAAAAAAGAAAAAATAAAAAATGTCAAATGAAAAATAAGCAGTATGTTTTTAAACAGTATCATTGGAGGATTCAGCAGAAATTCTTCCGTTACAGAGAATAAGCGTAAAGGAGCACTGGTAATTTTAACAGAGTATGAGTCAAAATTGAAAAATTTGAAACGTCCGGAAATTCAGGGAGGTGGTTATATGCTATATTGTAAGAATAAAGCATGTAAATGTAATAATGAAGAATTGTTAGGAAAATCTACTGATAATGGAGAAACGATATTTTGTGATAGCTGTTACCAAGTAGTAAAATTGAGATGCACGTGTGGATATGACTCATATATAGAATTTGGAGATAGAATGTATCACAAAAGGTTAAAAAAATGCAAATACGAGCTGCGTTCTGGAGCTGCGTGTAAGTTCAATTTTGAGCAAGAAGTAAGACAAACGGCGAGAGAGAAATGTTTGAAAGAATGAAAAAGATATAGGAGAATAGTCAATAATTTAACGGAGTGTACAAGTAGATCGTTTAGGTATATAAAAGAGCGTAAAGAAGAGTATAAAAAATGATTAGAGATAGATATTTATATGTATAAATAAATATCTATATATTATGAAAATAATACAAATAAAGAAAGAGAAATTGAAAGATGAAAAATTATCGGATATGGTGATAAACGTGATTAATATTATGGATGAAAATAAGAATGATAAGTATATCATTAATCTATCGCACAATAAAATCACAAGTAAATCAGAGTTAATTATTGAAGAATTGTTGCTGAAAAATAAAAATGTTGAATATGTTTGTATTGTGGAATGTCCCATTTCCTATCATACTATTTTTGATTTTATAGAAAGACTCGATATTAATTTTCTTAAAAAATTAATCTGGATAGAAAAAGGATTAGTAAGAGGAGGCGCTTGGACGGATTTAATTAAATCTGATATCAATAAAAAATTGATAGTAAAAACACACATAAATTTTTATATGAAGTACAGCGGATTGACAGAATTCTCTAATTATCAAGAATCCAATGCAGAGGATTGTTTTATTTATCAAAAAAACTTACTAGATAAAAATATTTACGGATGTTCTATGTGTAATTTAGCTAGTTTATTAAAAACTGAAATGTTTAATCATAGTAATTTATGCGACACCAAAAATATTTATAATATTAAACAAGTATATTGTGATTCAGACAATAGCGAGAATTATTATGATTCAGAATCTGATATTGGTATATATGAATATAAAAGAAAAGATAAAGAAAATATATTAAATATGAATAAAATCATAGAATCAAATAGATTAAATATAAATAAAATGTGTGAGTATAATGATAAATTTAATAAAATTTATAACCTACTTTATGATAAATTACTTGATAATTACTTTGACGTAAATACTAAATTACAATGCAGGATTAATTCAGGATTAATTTCTAAACAAGACTTATTCGATTTATTTGTTGAATATAAAAATAATATCAAATAAAATTTATAAGAATAATTTGCAATGTTGCTGTATTGCATAATTTGAATAAAATTTATGTTTCTATTCAAATACTGTAATTCTAAAAGGATCTGTGTGATTATTAATTGCTCACTACAATAATCATATAATTATTATAATATATAATTCAGTAAAAAGTAAGATATAAATAATATAATGTATATTCTTAAAAATCAGAATCATAAAATAAGGTATTCGAATGAATAAATTCTAAATTTATTTGGAATAATGAATAAAGTATTTGTAACTAAAAATAAATTTCAGATTAGAAGAAAGATGGATAAATAAAAATCTGCAATTGAAAGAATAAATTATCAATTAGTAGAAGAATAAAATTAAGATAGTAGAAGAAATACAATTAAATATATAAAGAAATAAATTGTCTGTGAGTTTTGGAGAATGTTGCTTTGTACAATATATTGGATAATTAACAGATAATAATAATATAAACTGGATTTGTTGTAAATATAAATCTAATTTATGGGATTGATAAAGAAATAGGGTATAATATAACATTTCAATAGTTGTATTATAAACAAATCTAGTTTTAAAAATACGTAACACTAATATAATTTGTACATTACAGGATTTGTATATGTACTGGCATCAGAAATTTGTAAACCCGATCATTATAAAATTGGTTATACAACAAAATCATTGCATAAATTAAGAAAACAATACATAAGAGCGCTATGTAATCCAAATGTTTTATACTATGAAGAATATAAAAATTATACTGAAGAAAAAATATATTTGCATAAATATTTTGATAAATATAGAATAAATAATTCTGAGTGGTTCGTAATAGAATAAAAAAGATTAATAACAAAAGCTATAATCATCAATATAATTTGATAAATGAGTTTTAATATAAATTTATTATCTTATTATCTAGTCTTTTGTTTATATAGATATTTATATAGGTTCATAAATATCTATTAAGAAAACTAGTATATGAACAAAATATAGATTAGCATTTTTATTTTTGTATATCAATAAAATTTATGTAACCAGTTTACAAATAAATATATAAATCAAATTTGAGTGAATATATGAATAAATTTACCATGAAAAGTTGATTATATTTATAATACTTATTTATATAAATAAAGAAAATGAATTGTGATACCAAAAGAACTTTGGCATTAGTTGTTAGAATTACAAATATAGTTCCAATTCAAAAAGCAGATATGATAGAATTAGCAACAGTATTGGGATGGAATGTAGTTGTTAAAAAAAATGATTTTAAGGTAAATGATCTAGGAATTTACTTTACTATAGACTCATTATTGGATTCTACAAAACAATACTCTAAATTTTTGCAAAACAAACCATTAAAAACAAAAAAAATGAGGGGTGTAGTAAGTCAAGGCTTATTGGCTCCATTAGAATGGTTAAAGGAACATGATTTTGCAGGGTTTACCGATTTAAAAGAAGGTGATGATCTAACTGAATTAATGAACGTAACAAAATATGTTCATCCAGCAGAGCATTCTGTTTATAAAATAAATGAAGGAAGATTACCCTTTCCCCTATTCGTCCCTAAAACCGACGAAGAAAGAGTCCAAAATATACCTTCAAAATTAGAACAACTGAGAAACAAAAAAGTTGTTATTACAAAGAAATATGATGGCACTTCTTTCACTTGTACCTATACTTCACATGACAATAAATTTTTAATTTGTAGCCGAAACAATTCACTTATAGATTGTGATAATTCCGTAATACATTTCTTTGAAATGGTGAAAAAATATGATCTTGAAACAAAAATGAGAAATTTAGGCAGAAATATTGCCATTCAATCCGAAATTTGTGGTCCTAAGATTAACGGTAATAGATTGAAATTGAAAGAATGCGATCTATTCGTTTTTAATATTTACGATATTGATTCAAGCAAATATTTATTATGGCAAGATGTTATTAATATAACTAAACAACTCAATCTTAAAACTGTTGATGTTATTTATTTCGATATTATTAAAGATGATTTTTTATCTGTTGCCGCTTTATTGGAATTGTCTGATGCTCAAACTTATGACTCTGGTGATATTTGTGAAGGAATAGTTGTTAAGACTGAAGATCCTTTTGCAAGAATTTCTTTTAAGGTTATATCTAATAAATTTTTATTAAAATATAACTTATAAATATATCACAAATCATATAATATGTTCTAAAATATCCAGATAAAGCAATTATTCATAAATCACAATTTTAATATTTATAAAAACTATTAAAATTACAAATAACTCTTATATAATAGCATATTATTATAACTACTAAATATTTCAACTAAAATAACTGCTGAACATGGTAATGTTTTTGTTCTCTTTTAATTTAAGTATCAGATAGTTTATTCTTCATGTAATCTTTACTTTTGATTATAAATTTCTATAATATTTAGATTGCGGATAAAATCCTAAATATTTTCTTATATTCTTTCCTATAATAATGAATAAAAATATAATTGTACAGTCCCAAATAAGATTTTCGCCAACGTATCTTCTTAACTTCTTCTCAAAACTTACTAAGCCCTTAAATAAAATTTTGTGTACGACATTATAAAATTTTATTATAAGTTTAAGGAAGTCGATAAATTAAAGTCAATGTAATATGAGTAATCGTATTATGCAAATACTTATATAGAATTATATAAGTGTTTCAATATTGTATAACAGTTATATTTAAAAATATGATACATGTATCATATTTTATTTTTAAATATACCTATAAAATTTCAAATATACTGTTAATTTATATCCATTATTAATTTTTTCCAATTTGATATTTTCTACACTTTCAAGTGATTCTAACCATACATCAAATTTGGTTGCTTTAGCAAATATTACAGCTTTCGACAAATCTTTATAAGTAATACCGTCCTCATTATTTATAGTATATATGCCATTATATTTATTCCAAAAATACTTATCAATGCTTCTGTAGTCAATGTTTTCATTATTTATATAATATTCGTCAGTAATATTATTGTTGCTATAGTCATATTCATCAGTATCATCGTTTACATAATGATATTCTTCAGTAATATCATCGTTTACATAATGATATTCTTCAGTAATATCATCGTTTACATGATTATATTCTTCAGTAATATCATCGTTTGCATAATTATACTCATCAGTAATATCATCGTTTGCATAATCGTATTCATCAGTAATATCATCGTTTGCATAATCGTATTCATCAGTAATATCATCGATTGCATGATTGTGTTCATCAGTAATATTATCGATTGCATAGTTATTATTGGCAACGTTATTTTTGTAATAATAGCGATTATAATCATATAAAAGATTTAAATCAATACATTTAGAATCTAACAATACAAGATTGTCTATATTTTGATCTTGAAATATATGATTGTATTGGAAGTCTTGATCAGTTGAAATAAATCCAGTTAAATTAATTATAGTTAATTCAGTAAGGTGTTTGGAAAAAATATAATTGAAAACAATAAATCTATCCTTATTAAGTAGTCCTTTATTAAATTCATGAAATTTTTTATTGGAAGATCTGTTCAAATCATCGATTTTTTTATGGGATGATTTTTTGAGCCGTTTATAACGATTTAAGTGAAAATTGTCCTTAATATCCATATATAAACAAAAAGTACTGGGATCCATATATGTATTTTTTATAGCATTTTTAATTAGATAAAATAGATAAATTTTAGCATCATCATAGTTCATTTGAAGAACGGATCCGTTATTATATCGAGATTTGAGAAGAGAAGATGAAGGAAAATTTGATAAAAGTAAATTCATTTTAATATTAAAATATAATTAGAATTCTATTTTAAAACTAGTACATTAAAAATATGGTACTTGAAATTTTTAATATAATTACTAAGAATAAGTATTTTACAGTAAAATACTTATTCTTAAACCTAAATAATTTATTTTTACTTTATTGCTAACAAGAATATTAGCTAATCCTTTTTATCTCCAAGTAATACCAGTAATACACGATTACTCGTATTAAATATACTTTAATTTATCGACTTCCTTAAACTTATAATAAAATTTTATAATGTCGTATACACAAAATTTTATTTAAGAGCTTAGCAAGTTTTAAGTAGAAGTTCATGGTTTTCTACGAAAACCTAGCTCGGTTTCTTTGAAACCTTGAAGAAGATGCGTTCGTGAAAATCTTGTTTGAGACGATTCAATTATATTTTAATTCAAAAAGGGTGTAAAAGATATAAGGAAATTATATTAAATCTTAATATAATTAGTAATTCAAATAAAGGTTATTTTGATTCATCTTCAAAAACAAATTCATAACCGACCCGTTTCATTACCTCTTTAAGCAATTCTTCAACCCAATAATAATCTCTTCCTCTTGAATTATCTTCTGGACATCCACCAAAACTACCTTCAGTTTGTAACTTCTTACCATCAAGTTTAAAATTGAACATTTCCCATCCATAGTAATCGTCATGATGGATTTTTATCATCTTAAATATATTTTTTTGTGAACTATTTTGGTTATCGGTTTGGTTATCGATTTGGTTATCAGTTGATATAATGGATGAAGACATTATAATTTTATTTAAGCTTTATATAAAATTATAATTACAAATTTAATTATAAATTTTATGCTATTAAATTTTCAAATAACCAAGCTTATAATATTATTATATACTTATTAAAAATAATATCTTAAATTAACTAATGATAATTATCATCGGTTAATTTAAGATATTATTTTATGAAATAACAAGCTGTATCAAATTTGTTTACTAAATTTAATTAAATAAAATCTATAATCATTTAAACATTATAATAATATATCAAAAAACTGTTTAATAATACAATATAAATATATTGGCATCATAGTCTATAATTATTTTATGTTTATATTAAGTTCCATAAATATATTTATAAGTAATTTAATATTATAGAATAAATAATTTGATATTATAAAACATAATATGGTGAATAATCTTTATGTAATTAGGTAATAATATACTCAGAATATACTTAGGATATATGAGGAATTTTATTAAAAATAAGGGGCAACAAACAGAGATATAATAGATAGAAATTAGTTATATAATATAGAAGTAATATTATTACTTCTATATGAGCTAGATATTTATATGATTTATAAGTCTTTAACTGAATATATTAGAATTATAAGCAAGTTAATTATATAGATCCAGAAATTAAATCTATATAATTATTAATACCTAAATTGATTATCGGTGTAAAAAATTATACTGTCGAGATATTTTTCAGTATTATGTATCATATTTTATGGAAAGTAATAATATTACCAATTAATTCATATTGTTATTTTGATAATAGGGATTCCATCAATTTAGGATATATTCTTTAAATAATTTAATAGGACAATGAATAATATATCTTTTATAACCAAATGAACTAGCTAATGATTCTAATAAAATAACTTTGGCTGATATCAATAAATTAAAAACCGTTATATCATTACCACATCTTTTTATTTTGATCATTTTTATTGTAATAAATTTTTATAATATTATGGATGTAATAAATCAGTATTATAATATCACTCAATAGATCTGAATTTGATACATATTATATTAGAATAAATGTTGTTAATATTAATAATTTTATACAAATTAATATCAAATAATAAATTTTCTATAAGATTATAGACAGTTACATTAAGAATGTAAATATAATAATTATATATATTTTAATTTAACTTATTAGGTAATAAACTCAATATTATTTTGACTAATTGAAAAGTTAAAGAATAAAATATAAGTATAACATGAAATATGAGAAAATGTATAATATAGATGATGGAAAATAATATAGATGAGAGAATAGAGATAAGAGAATACAAAACAATTGTATGACTAAAAATGAAGAGAATCAAAAGGCAAAGAGTTATCGAAATCAACAATATCAGAAGAATCTGGATCTGGAATGATGAAATCAATCAAATTTTGGTATCTGCGAATGATAGACAATAATTCAGGAGGAGAATATGAAAGAATATGATCTATTATCATAGAAGGAGGAATGGAAGGATTAATTAAACGTAAATGTAGATAATAAAGGATCCAAGTGATGCAAAAACCATAATTATCAAAAGGACAAAAAATATTATTTTGTTGTTTACGTTGAGGACCAATAATAGGACAAAAATCTAGAGGTTTTATATATGAATAATCAGGAATTTGAGATATAATTTTGTTATATATAAATGAATCTATAAAATCCTGATTATAAAAGGACACCTGTCCATTGGGTTCAAATCTTTCTAAAGTTTTTAGATATTTATCAATAATAATAAGATTACTATGACCAATATTTCCAGAAATATTAACAATAGCAAGAAAGAAAACTAGATATCTTTTTTGACATGTTGTAATAATTTCATCTATATTTTTTGGATATATACTTTTTGCCACATCATTATAAAAAATTATAATTGATGCTCTTGTTCCATTATACAATTTTTTATTTTTATTAACAATTGCAGTATTTGGTATACATAGATTGTGATTTTTTGTATTATAAAGAAGATACATAATCCATCTTGCCATAAATAGTGATTCACCTTTACATTTTTTTGTTGGTGCTATATCTTCAAGTAATTCATCTAGAGTTATAATTGTATCAGTAGAATAATTTACATCTCTCGATAACTGTCTATTTATTTTTCTCATTAAGTCTTCTCTCTGTGACATCACATCTCTTTCTTCTTTCTCTATCAATAATTTTATTAACTCATTTCTATCCCCTATATTACCTATATTTCCATACTGTTCCTCAAATTCTTCAATTAAATGATTCATATCTAAATTTTCCAAATATTCATAATATTCATCTATTTGTCTTTTTATATCATTTTGCATCATTTTATAAAATGGATATTTTATAATATTTTATAATATCTATTTTATAATATTTTATAATATCTATTTTATATTCAGACAAATAGTATAAATTTCTCAACATTAATAATTTTAATAAAATAAATATATATAATTAACTTAGTAAGTTATACATTTTTACTGTTATTGTATCCTTTATTTTAGTTATTTATAAATAACTAAAATCTTTTTAATCCAAAAACAGTATTATATTTCACTGGATATTTTTAAACTAGAATAATAAAAGTATATAACTGATAGCAAATGTGTATAATAAATATTAGATAATGCAAATAATTTATAACTTAAACAATTAAATAGATATTAACAATCCCATGCCAGCAAAAAACTTTCTTGAAATACTTGTTATTGGACAGACTGTAACATTATTTGCAATAAGATTTTCGTTTTCTAAAACATATGTAAGAAACTTTTTTCCAATTCCTTTTCTTTGTATTGTGACATGCATTAATTCTAAATTCCATCTATCATCATATTTTTCTAATACTATATAACCACACATATATGGAACAAAATTATTACTGATCAATTGTGTAATTTTTGTAAAACATTCATAACGAATATAATTACCAGTACAAATAGATTTTTCAAATTTTAATTCCATTTATTTATTGATTGAATCTTATGATTAATTCAATTTTATAGTAATATATTATTCATATAATATAATATTACACTATTACACTATTACACTATTCGCATACTATATTGTTACATTATTACACTATTAGATTATTATACTATTCGCATATATATTGTTACATTATTACACTATTCGTATATATATATTGTTACATTATTACACTATTAGATTATTAGATTATTACACTATTAGATTATTACACTATTAGATTATTACATTATTACATTATTAAACTATTCTTATCAAAATATTACATCAAAAAGGAAAATATTAAAATATTTGTTATATAAATAAACGAGTTATTAAATTAAAACAACAATATTTGGTTTACATAATTTTTTGTTTTAATTTGTTTGGTTATTATTCAAAAACATAAAATCATGTTATTAGTTTGTTTGTAGCAAAAATTATTTAAAAAGTTTTAAGATAACTATTTAAGTTAATCATTTGTTGGTTCATATTATTCTGTATAAATAAATAATATAGTAAATCAATACAATAGGGTTGATGAATCAATAAAAATCAATACTGGAAATTATATCTGAGAAATATAATTAAACTTAGATAAATGTAATAAATATTTATTACATTGTATAAATTATATAATATAATTTCTGTAATATTTTTGTATAAAGCGTAATTTTGTGACGTCTTGT
>Ga0209935_1002107_pt1 | contig 26220 bp, 28 predicted proteins | sample ThiBio_1000_plan_2_FD_183958 | JGI IMG/M metagenome (GOLD analysis project Ga0209935, IMG submission 183958) | Wastewater bioreactor microbial communities from Cape Town, South Africa - Thiocy_cont_1000_plan (SPAdes) | ecosystem: Engineered > Bioreactor > Thiocyanate-remediating >...
AAGATTACATATACAACATGTACGGTCAACGGTCCGAACAATGCGAACTATCGACCGCAATGTGCTGTTTCGGTGAATGCTAATCAAACTGTTACAACATGGTCATTCTGTACTGGTGAGTTTTATTCGAAATCTACAATAAGAAACTGATCTAATTGTTGTAGTTCCAACTGATGCTGCTGTTTATTATGTAACAACAAGAAAAGCTGGTTCATCAAGTTTAAACGATGGTAGTCTTCAAGGTGGTACTATGATATGGATCTATGGCAATCGATTTGCAGACAATGGTTTTAGTTCTGTACCATCGGTATCAAATAGCAACATCGTTAAACTCGTCGATTCCTATTCAATTTATGATTGTGAAATGCATAATGATAAAGTGACTAATACACAATTAACATGTTATGCACCAGCAATGCCTGAAAGTGTCTATCAAATTCGAGTTTATGTTAACAATCAATTGATTCCGTTATATCAATATATCAATAAGAATAATGCCGTTTTTCTACCTTCGTTAGGTAATACACCGACAATAACAAATATTGTTCCACAAAGTGGAACACCACAAACAATGATAAATCTATCGGGTTCATTTAAAAGTGCGTGTTATTCACGAGATATCGATGGATGTTCGCAAGATAATAATCCATTAATTTCACGAATTTATATCGGTGGACATCTTTGCAATATGATTAATCAAGTAATTGGAGCAGCGTAAGTGAAAACACACACATATAAAATTAATTATAAATAATTTCGTTGTTGATTAGTTATTCAACTGTAACAAATACAAATCTTCAATGTAGTTTCGAAGGAACAGAAGTTGGTATGTGAATATGAATTTATCTGTTTTTTTTTTGTTTGTAAACTTATTCATTTAATGATTTCGATTAGGAATATTCAATATTAGTATGCTTGTTACAAATGAATATGGTCGTTCGCAAACAAGTTCAAATCTGTATCGAATATCAGCTGATGAACAACTGTATACATTTCAAAGTTATGCTGGTTTGTTTGAATTAAATAAAAAAAATAAAAATTTACTCAATAAACTATTTTAGTTATTTCAAGTATTTCACCTAATTCGGGTAGTACAGCTGGTGGTACAATATTGACGATCAATGGTAATTATTTCAGTAATAGTGCAATGTATCCATTGATGATCAATATTGCTGGACAATCTTGTACAATTCTAAGTTCGACAACGACTACTATTCAATGTCAAACATCAGAAGAACCAAATTCAAGTCAAAATCAATATCAAGGCATTTTAAAAACTTATTGATTAATTGTTTTTTTTCGAATATTATTATTTTATGATTTAGGTGGTCGTGGTTTATATGTTTTTCGTGATCTTGGTTATAATTCTCAAGTAGAAATGAAAAAGAATTGACGTTTTTTTTTAACGTACTAATATCTTTTGCTTATAGTCCACTTTATCAAGTTCTGCTCCACCATCTCCAAGTGTAAATGCAAGTCTAATATGGACTGATGATGCTTCGTACACATCGAATTCAACTGTTGCTGAAACTATTTGGTTAATTGGTTTCATACGCGTTCCAAAAACAGCTACATTTAATTTTATTTTGGATACAAATGGTGTTGGAACTATTTTTCTTAGTACAGATGATAATCCAGCAAATAAAATTAAAATATGCGATAAAACAACATTACAATCGAATGATATTAGTCTAACAAAAGATCTTAAGTCTAAAGAAAAACATAAACTCGAATAAATTTATTTCTATATTTGTATTTGGTTTAGTTATTATTTATTTGCTGTTGCTTCGAGTAATACTGGTTCGTTACGATTGAATGTTCAAGCACGAATGCATGAAACAACATTAACTGCAGACACATCGAGTTCTATTTTGAATGAAATTCAACGTATAAATATTAATTCAACAATAACTGTCGAACAACAAGTAACAAGAATTTGTCTTTTTTAATTTTGTTTTCTATTTCAAATCACATTCAAAATTATGTAGAGAATTATCTATACGAATAGTACATCGAATGGTATAGCTGAAGTTCAAGTTTTACAAGTCGATAGTTCAACATTTCAAATAGGTTTTCGTGGTGTTTATACCGGTAAATATAATTTTGAAACAACAAATTATAGTTAAAAACAAATTTCTCTAGCGGTTCTATCCGGTCGACCAACTGCTAGTACGATTCAATTAGCATTGAATGATCTACCGAGTATTGCACCTTTAACTATATCAGTAACAGCTACAAGTTCACTTTATTATATTACATTTCCCATTGAAATGGGTAATGTAGAATTATTAGCATGCATTTCATCATCATCGATGACGCCGAATATTACTGAAATAATACAAGGTGTAAGCTCAGGATCAATAGTCTCATTTTCATTAGACGATCAATACACAAATCCGATTAATTTTGCTGATGAAACTATCAATCAAACAAGTCTGTTGACCGTATTCAATAGTTTATTTACTATTCGTTGTCCACCATCGATTAATAATATGGCATTAACATCATCGATTGTCTATTTACGTGATTACGAAACTTCATGTACATACGATGAAACATCGATTACAACAAATGCATTCTGTGGTCAATGTTCGTATATTGGCAACATTCTAGTTAGTTCTAATACACGATCAGGAAATTATCTATGTTTTGCCTATCGATTATTGAATAATTATGTTCGATCGATTGTAACTGGTGTTAGTATTAATGGCGATACAAATAGTTTATATTGGCAAACCATACCATTCACTCCAATAGCTGATCAAAATTGGCATTATACATGTATTGATATACGTGCAAGATATCTGTCTCAATCGGTGATTGATTCATCCGTTTCATCGATTATTATTTATTATGCATATTTGGATTATAATATTAAAAATGGAATTCTTCTCGATGCAGTTACTGTTCGAACGGCATTACCATTTGGATACAACGATGATAATAGTGCATTTGAAGATGTACGACGATTGTTTCCTAAACATCAATTAATTGCGAATACATTGAAAGTGCAATACACATCGAATACATCGACAATGAATATTTATTTTCGATATAATGATTGTACAAGTCCATCACTTTTAGTTTCATGGCCAAATTCGGTTTGTTCGAGATAAAAAATTATTGGAAATGTTTATACTATTTGTTTTGTTAGAGTACAAGTGTAACACGTATAACAAGTACGTCGAATCCTGTTGGTGGTACTTTTGATCTTGTTTTTAATGGACGAATTTATCCATCCATTCCTGTCGACATATCAGCCAGTGATTTAACCAATCGGCTTCAATCATCAGCTGATTTCGGATTTTTAAATATCAAACGTTCACGTGATTGTACCGGATATACGTATACTATCGAATGGTTATCGAATGGTGGTCAAAAATCGAGCATATCAATTACTAATACAAATTCAATTACACCTGTTGGTACAACAGTTACAGTTGTATCAGTACAAAAAGGTGGTATTCTCTACAAATCATTGCCAGGTGATATGACACGAACATACCATATAAAACCACAAGTCGAAGTTTTTGTTGGCGGTTTTCCATCGAAATGTTCAGATTATGATACATGCAATTATCAATGGTTATCTGCACAAACACCAACAGTTTCATCTATCACACAGAGTAACACTTTACTAACAATAGCGGGTACTGGCTTTAGTACGACAATGAATGAAAATCAGGTGACCATTGGTAAAGTGGCCACATGTTCGATAACATCAGCAACGACGACGTCATTAACATGCACGATTTCCGATGCACCAGCAGGAAATTTCAATATTCAAGTTAATATTGCAAATAAAGGTTTAGTAACGGGGACATCCAATTCAGTAATTACAATTCCACTTCAAATTTCATCTATTTCTCCAACACAAGGAGGAGCGGGTAAAACAAAAGAATTCATCTTACTTTCGTCTATTCTTTTTTTTTTGTAAGGTGGTGGATATGCCGTAAATATCATAGGAACAGGCTTTTCTTTGTCATCAGTTGTAATGATTGACGGGAATGTTTGTACTAATCCAATTGTAACTAATTTTTCATCGATTATATGCATTGTTCCACCGACAACTGTCTTGAGCAATACTCAAGTTTCAATCGTTGTAACATCGGATACACTTTCAGAAACATTATCAAATGCTTTCATTTATGATGTTACAAATACACCGTCAATCACCTCAGTCAGTCCTACAGTTTTTACAATAGCTGGTGGTGAATTCGTAATTAATGGTACGAATTTTGGTACTGGTCTTGCTACAGTTTTTATTGGTACAACAAAAGCAAACGTTATTTCAACATCATCAACAGAAATCATTGCGAATTTACCATCGTTGCCGCCGGGAATTTATTCAGTTCGAATTTCAACCGACAATGGTTATGCACGACCAATCGTTTCGATTGAATATCGTTTTTATATTCAAAATATTTCACCTCAAGTCGGTTCATTATACGGTGGTACTGATGTTTATGTACAAGGCGAAGGTTTTGATAGTTCATCGATAGTTACATTTACAAACGATGATAAACAAGTTTCGTGTGACATAATTTCGATAGAATCGAATCAAATTCATTGTAAAACAGCAACAGCTGCTTCACGTACGATTATTTCATCGAATGGCATCGATCCAATATATGGCACTGGTTTTGCTTGGTCACCACGGCATTTAACTGTACAACAAGGTTCGATTGTTGAATGGCAGTGGAGTACATCAGCACTTCTATCGACACTTAATTATAAAATTCAACAAATTGAAAATAGTTATGATACAGTGGCATTCGATGGCGGATTTGATTCTGGAATTGCATCGTCTTCAGGTATAAATGTCTTTTGAAAACAAAAGAAAAAGAATGTTACTTTGTTTTCGTCATAAATAGGATCGTTTTCATATGAATTTCAAACGGTAGGCACTTATTATTATTGGTCACCATCAGTTGATCCATCTGGTCAAATTTCAATGCGTGGCAGTATAACCGTTGTTCCTGCTGAACCACAAACACTCAAAGTTCAAGTCACGTCCAATACATTCACAGGTTTAGCTCAATCATGTGCTTTTCCATTTCAATACAATTCAATCAATTACACATCTTGTACGACCGATGACGATACTCAACAATGGTGTTCGCCAACTTTTGACTATACCGGACAACGAATCTATTGTACACCGATAGCTACAGTTCAAATCAATTCTTCGTGCGAATCAAGTACTATACTCGATCCAAGCTCGTGCTTGGAAACAGTTCCTGTATTGAATTCACTTGAATTTCTTTTCACATCATGTACAATCGGAAGTGTAATATCGATCACGCCGATGGAAGGACCAGCAGGTACATTGATCAACATCACAGGAACAGGTTTTAGTTCGAATAATTGTGAAAATATCGTTCTCATTGGATCATCATATTCATGTCCGATTGTAAATGCATCAAGCACAGAACTTATCTGTGAAATTGATACGGATTCAACATTAAATGCAAAATCAATTGAAAATGTACGTGTTATTCGAGATCTTCAAGGTTACTTGAGTACGAATGGTCTGATTCAATTTCAATTTCAAGCTCAAATATTCGACATATCACCATCGCAAGGATCTGTAATTGGCAATACGCAGGTCATCATAACTGGTGATGGTTTCGTACCCGATGATACACGTATTATCGTCGGAAGTATCGAATATACATCATCAGCTACAATAACATATTCTCAAATTCGATTTGTCACTCAAATTCCACCTTCAATCTATATCAATCAAGCAATTCCTATAACTATTTTAATTGGTAGTAATCAAGCATTGTGTTCAGCGGATGCATGTACGTATACATGGTCAGAACAGGTGACACCTTATCTAACATCTGTTAGTCCAACATCGATAAGTGGACCACAAACATTGAATTTAACGGGAGGAAATTTTGAAGCTTTGGGCGTAACAAATCCATCGAATGTTCATGTTTCGATTAAGAATGTCGTGTGTAATGTTACATCAGTAACGAATACAACAATTCTATGTGATATTTCAAGTATTGAAAATGGAAATTACCCGATTGTTATTATGATCGATAGTAAATAAAAAAGACTAAAATTTTGAAAGCAAATAAATTGATTTTCGTATTGTAGATATTGGAGAAGTGATATCATCGGTTAGTTTAACATCAATAGGTACTGTTTCAAATATATCACCCTCATCGGGCAGTATCTATGGTGGTACGATTCTAACAATTGATGGAAATGGTTTTGCTAGTTCAATAAATAATATTCAAATCACTGTTGGTACACGTACATGTTCAATTATTGCGACAACACCAGGACAAGTTCAATGTCTTGTTCCTACTCAAGGATCGAATCCATCGACATCATCGATTAATATCATTTCTAATGGTGTTACATTTTCTAGTTCATCAACATTTACATACGATTCCAATTTGACACCAACAATCGCATCTATTAGTCCGACAATTGGTACTAGTGGACAGCAACTAACTGTAACTGGTTCAAATTTTGTTATTAATGAAACAACTGTAACCATTGGTAATATTTCATGTGTCATCACTGATATTTCATCTTCGTCAATTATATGTACACTCGGTTCAAGTCCAGCTGGAAATCAACCAGTAATCGTCTCAGTAACATCTATGGGTCAATCAAATTCAAATATTGAATTTCAATATGCATTACAATTGGACAACATATCACCATCGCAGGGCAGTTATGGAGGTGGTCAAACGATTACTATCAATGGTGATGGATTCAATACGATGAGTATTGGTGTAACGATTTGTGAACAAAGTTGTCAATCAATCAGTAGATTATCAAATACACAAATGAGTTGTATAACACCGGCACACAGTATTTCTTCGACAGATACAACATGCAATTTGATAGTAACAGCGGGCAGTTTGTCGCGAAGTACTTCGTATACGTACGAAGCGAATTTAACAGCAGCAGTTACATCGGTCAGTCCAGTTCGAGGCGGTACAGGCGGTGGTACATTGTTAACAATTACAGGAACCAACTTTCCGTTAGTCGTCTTCTCGAGAAAGAAAAAATTCAAGAAATTCTCGTTGTTTCTTTTAGAACTTCGATCAATGCAGTAACAGTTAGCATCGCTAACGTGCCATGTACAGTTGAAAGCGTATCAACAACAACATTGACTTGTTTCACAGGAAGTTACTCTCAAACGACCGTTCAAGCACCGATTATCGTCAATTTAGTCGATGGTGGAAATGCAATTGGCTCTGTTCTATATCAATACATCGATCTTTGGTCAAGTCCGTGGACATGGGGAGGCGATTCACCACCTGAAGAAGGAACTATTGTTTCAATTGACAATGGCAAAACTGTTTATTTCGATACAACAACACCGATACTCAAAGCTGTGATTATCGATAATGCATCGCTCATATTCGATGACCATCAAGATGTAGCTTTAAATGTTGAATATATTTTAGTTGTTAATGGCGGACGATTACAAATCGGAACAGAATCCAGTCCATTTCAACATAAAGCTATTATTACCATGTACGGCCATTTACGATCGATTGAATTGCCAATTTGTATGTTTTTGTTTTATGAAATGATTTGTTGAGATATATTCGATTTTTGAATTTTAGTTGGAGCTAAAACTTTAGCATTACGAGAGGGTATTGTCGATATTCATGGTAAAACCGTAACGCAAACATGGACATATCTAGCTCAAACAGCGGTTGCTGGAACAACAGCAATTGATCTCGTTCAATCAGTTAATTGGCCCATTGGCAGTCAAATTGTTATTGCAACGACAGGTGATTATCTAAGTCAAGGACAAAGTGAAATACGTACGATTACAGCTATGTCAGACAATGGCCGCACATTAACATTAAATTCACCATTGACATATCAACATTTGGGTATAAGTCGAACAATTGGCTCAACAACAGTTGATATTCGTGCTGAAGTTGGTCTTCTCTCGCATAATGTTATCTTTCAAGGTTCAATTACTGAAACATGGAATCAAACAATTGAACCGTGTCCAACAGGCTTTAATCCCGGTGAATTTGCTGTTCAAACATGTTTTCTCGGTCGTTATGGTGAAGATATTGGTTCGGATCAATTCGGTGCTACAATTATGGTTAGCACAAATACCGATGGTTCAAGTAATAATGCACAACAAGCCATTCTTCGTCTATCAAATATCGAAGTAAACAAAAAATGAAAATCTCATTAAATTCTAATTTTGATATTCATGTTTATTTACATAAAGATATTCAATGCTGGACAAGCTTTTCGTCTCGGTCGGTATCCTGTACATTTTCATATGAATGGAAATATGAGTTTATCCTATATAAAATCCTCATCGATTCATCAAACATTCAATCGAGCTGTGAATATTCATGCTACTCATTATCTAACCGTCGAAAATAATGTGATTTATAATATCATGGGTGGAGCAATGTTTTTAGAAGATGGTGTTGAGATTGGCAATATTCTTCGTGGTAATTTAGCTGTTTTTGTTCGAACAAGTTCGAGTCTATTGAACGAAGATGTAACACCAGCTGCATTTTGGGTGACAAATCCGAATAATATCGTTGAAAACAATGCCGTTGCCGGTGGTACACATTTTGGTTATTGGTATCGTATGCTTCGTACGCCTGACGGTCCGTCCTATGCCATGTATCCGAATTATTGTCCGTATCGTCGGCCATTCGGTCGATTCTATAATAATAGTGTGCATAGTGTCGGTCGTTTTGGTGTTTGGATCTTTCCGGAATATTCGCCGACTGTAGCTGGCTCGTGTTGGAATGATGCACCTTATCAAGGTGTATTCGATCGGTTGATATCGTGGAAGAATGCTCGAGGTTTCGAATGGGTTATGTCAAGTTCAATACAAATACGTAATACGATTGTTTTCGATAATGATGATACGGGTCTTCGATGTGTAACGGCGATTAATCATCAAGCAACGAATTTGCCTAATCTTCGAGCGACGTTTTATGATGAAAATACGGGTTCGTCAGTGATTAATTCGATTGTAATCGGTGATTTAGGTGTGTCACCAAGTCCGATTGTACCAAACGAAGGTGGACTTGTTGGTAAGTTTATTGACGGAATACGGTTTGAGTTGAATATTCAATTTGATTTTAGTTATGTGGGATCGTGGTCTTCGTGTACGAAATGTATCATTTTTTAATTTTCCTAATTCGAATACTCAAGCAATTTACGGGCCAATTATCACTGGTCGATGTATGGTCTCTTGTGGAGGTAATCAGTAAAAACAAAAGCTAAATAAAGTGTTGTTTTATTTTCAAGGTTGGCTAACAAAATTCTCACAATTATCATTTACTAATGTCACTAATCGTGGTCATTTTCGTTGGGTTTACGATGGTATCTACAAAGATGAAGATGGTACATTATCGAATCTATCGAATAGTTTCATTCTGCTAGCTGATGGTCTTTGGAATACATCAAATCAATGTACACGAACGGCAAATTTTGTCAATGCTATCACATGTCCATCGACGTTAGGTTCGTGGATACGATTTGCTTTTAATCAAGCTAGTTTAGGTAAAAATGGTGAAAATTTATATGTCTATGATTCATTCAATCATTCGACAACGGTGCCGTATCTTGCGAAACGATTGACACATCCAAATGGTTATATGATGGCCTTGCTAGCTAAAAGATCGTATCTCTTTCGTTTTGATAATGCAAATGTGAGTTTAAATTAGAAATATGATTTCAAAAAATCCTTTTATTTTCATAATAGAGTTCAGTCAATTTATCCTATTCGGGTGTTGCTTATAGCATTGAATCGAGTGATTATCTCATTATTCGTCATAAAATCGATTATAAACCTGATCTTGTCTATACAATTTCATCATCAACGACAGCTACTCAATCATTAACACCACTTTCAAATGTAACAAATAACAATGGTGATTGGTATTATGATAATAATACATTTTTATTTTCATATCTCAGTAAAATTGAATTAAAGATAATCGTAAAAACATTGTTTTCACTTGATATTTAGTCAAAAATCCTTCGTCGAATACTCTTCCAATTGATGTGACTATCACATTGAATGTCATCAAATGTCGATATACAAATTGTGAAGTACCACCACAACCTGGCTTAGAATTACCAGCAACAACAAGACCAATAACTGCTTTATACTGGGCCAATGATTCTGATTGGGCATTTGCTTCGGAAGGCTATGGTGGATACGGTATAATGATTCTATAATTCCTTTGTGAAGAAAATTTACTTCGAATTATCTCGTAGGAGGTGTCAAACCTGGTAATGATACGAATATATATATTCCACGTGGTGTTTGGTTAGTTGCTAATTATCCATTGCCACGTATACGTTCGTTACAAATCGAAGGTGTACTCGAATTCGAACAAGTTTGTTTTGGCATTTTTCTGATTCGAATATGTTTATGAAAGGAATTTAGAATATGAACAATATACTTCGAGTTGATAGTATTTTTATCAATGGTGGTCAAATGATTGTTGGTAAGCGTGACAAACATATATCGATATTTGAAACTTTTTCTCTAGGATGGCCTAACGATCCATTACGATCAAAAGTCGATATAATTATCAATGGTTCATCGACAGTCAATGTACCTTTACCAAATAGTGCGGGAACAATGGGTCCGAAAGTGTTGGGTGTTTTCGGTGGTCTCGATCTGCATGGTATTCCTCATAATATTACTTGGACACGTCTTAGTTCGCCGGCTCTATCCGGTCAAACATCGATTCTTTTGAGTGAACCAATTGATTGGACAATCGGTGACGAGTTTATCGTCACAACTACCGACACAAATCTCGAGCATACCGAACGACATCGAATAGCTAATATCAGTTCGAATAAACTAACAATTACAACTGTTAATCCTCTTGTTTACACACATCGTGTTATTCATAATACATTTCCCAATGGTAAAAATCTTCATATAGCAGCTGCCGTTGGTTTACTTACGCGTAATATTCGTGTAATTAATCCGAGTCAATCGAGTGATCTTTTCGGTTTTCGAATACTTGTTTCGGATTATTCAACCGATGTTTGGGATGCTGTTGGAAGAGAATATCTAAATAGATATTATAAAGGTTATGCACGTTTATCGAACGTTCAATTTATGAACTACGGGCAATTTGTTGATGCAGCCAATGAAGACAAACGTGAAGGTATTCATTTATATAATCTTGGAGATTGGAATGCATCTCGGCCGACCTATGTCGATTCATGTTCATTCGATGGTGGTTCATATTCAGCGTAAAACTGTTTTTGAATTGCAAACGAAAATGAAACTTTTTCTTCCTTCAATCTTAGAATCGGTCTTTGGCAATCGAATGGTATTCCAATAACAAATAATGTTATCTATAAAACCTATGAATCAGCACTTGTTATCACTGGACAAAATCATTTAATTCAAAAGAATCTTGTTTCGACTGTCTACTGGTCGGGAACAGCTCGACCACAAGTAGCTGAATTTAATATTAATTATGATGGTGCGATCATGTCTCGAGATGCAACGAGTGTTGTTATGAAAGACAATTTAGTTGCAGGTGTCGAACGAATTGCCTATCGAATTCAAGGAAATTCTTGTCCCGAAAAGAGTCTACCTGATGGAATTAACAATGATTATGATAATAATGAAGCACATTCAGCGATGGCAGGAGTTGTTCTTTGGCCGACAGATCAAGGTTTTCAATATGATACAGGTAGAAAATTGAATTCTACGAGAGATTGAAATATGATAATTTTGTTTCTAGATTGTATACTAATCAAAGGATTTAAGTAGGTTTTAAATAAAATCAAAAATTGTTCATTTTAATCGATAAATAGAATGTATAAAACATGGTATTACGGTTTATATCTCAATACACCACGAAATATTCTTGTTGATTCTTGTACAATCGTTGATACTAGTGTTGGAATATTTACTCTAGTTCTTACAAATTCTCGTAAATTCTCATAAAAACAAAATTCACAATGTCTTTTGTTTTCTTCTTGTTAGCTCTTCTACATCAATTCGGTAATAATTCAGTTAAAATCTCGAATTCTCTCATCATTGGCGATATCACCAATGATTGTACGGATACAAACAATATGACAACATTGAGTGCTCAATATTCTCTACCAGCTATACCTCTCATATCTGCAACATCAGTTCGTTCGACCTCATCAGGTGGTCGTGTCGGCGTTTCATTTCCATCGTTTTCAGGCGATAATATGGTTCCACGTCATCCATGGACAGGCGTTGGACGATATCCAGGAAGTAAGTCGAATGAAAAACAAAAACAAAATGATTTCTGATTGTCGTTGATCTAGTTGATGGCGTCATGACATTAACGAATAATACGTTTGCATTTTTTAATGATCGTTGTTCACGACGAGATTTTGTTATTCATGTTTCGCAAAATAATGATGATGGTCAACATCCGATTGTTAGTCGACAGATATCAGTGTATAATACATCAACGACGAATCTAATTTTCAATGGTCGACCGAATTTAGATGTTGTCAATCCGAGTGATTGCGTTGGTAAAAACAAAAACAAAGCAAAAAGACGATTATTTTCTCTTTTTTATTAGATATGGATTGTGATGGCTTGAAAAAAGCATTGATAACCGATCTTGACGGATCATTATTTGGTCAAGCAGCTAGTGTCTTCTCTCAAGCTGAATATCTCTGGGGCAATCAAGCACATGGCGTCGGTGATTATCGTATTCCTTCAGTTGCACTTTCAAATCTAACTGGTCAGCAAATAAATGTCAATACATCCTATCCTTATCGTGGAATAAGTCGTTCTACCACTTGTACCTATCAATCTTCTTGGCAAATGTACTTTTGTCCGAATACAATCGATTATCGAATGTTAATCATTGAAAGTATGGACTCAGATACTGAAACTCGTCGTTTATCACCTGTTGCTGTCATGTCCGACAATGGTTACATTGATCTTATCAATGGACCGCAAGATCATGGTTGGTGTAATGGATATACATGTCAAAAACGTATCTCAACATTTATGTCATTGATTGAATCGGGACATGAATATGAAATCTTCTTTTCGAGTACAACTCCGATACAAACTCGATTTCGTTTGTTGAATAGTGATGCATCGATAAAAACTATTCTTTCGATTTATTACGATTCATTACAACAGATTGATGTCTACGCAAATAATATCTATGTTGCGCCGATTAATCGAGATATGAGCTCGAGTAGTTTGATTCTAACGGATCAAATCAATAATTTATCATTAACGAATCAACCTGGTTCGAATTATTTTAATCGGTAAATTGCAAACAAACAAAAAACACCTAATTTCATTTCGAATAAATTTGATTTTAGAACGACAAGAATGGCATCGTTTGTTATCGATGGACAAACAGTCATTGACTTGAAAATATCACAATTACTTATTCTCAATTTCAATCTACCAGCACAAACACCATCATCATTCTACTCATCGAATGTAGTCGACAATCTCGCCGCAATACTCGGCGTTAGTTCGGATAAAATCCGTCGAGTAAATATCATTTCTGCAAATAACAATAGGTAATTACGTCATTTGATTGATCTTTCAAAAAAAAAGAAAAGAAAGTCAATTCAATATTTCAGTCGAATTCGCCGACAATTATCATCGATAATTCTCTCGGTTGAAATCCGTGACGATCCTCAAGTTAATCTTCCAACAAGTACAACGACTACTCCAATCGAATCGATCAATGATATTTGTTCAGCAATTATCAATCGATATCAATCAGGTGAATTACAACAAACATGGACATCACATCCATCGACAGGCAATACGAATTTAATCGATCTTAACATTCGAGAACCATTCAATCAAACATCGGTTTCATTGAGTGTCATTCATCGAATTGAACTTGTTCGATCGCCGAGTTCCTGTCGTGAGCAAAGTCCATGTGTAATTCAACCGAAACTCGTTGCTTACGATCGAAATGGAGCCGTTATTGATAAACTCGGTTCGTATAATCAACCGTGGCAAGTTCAAGCAAGTGTCGTCGGTAATCCAAATATCGTATTGATTAATTCGATTGCTAATTATTCGAATGGACAAACACAATATACAGCATTCGGTTTGCCTGATTTGGGTACTTATCAAATACAATTCGCGTTTATTCAACCAAATAACGTCACAAGGTATTCGAACGATAAATTCGCTAGAAAATATTTCGTTTTTTCTTTTCGTCTCTAGTTCATTTACTTCGAATGTTAATCTCACAGCTAATTCATCTTCATTAACCATTTCGAAAGCAATTCTATCTGCGAAACAAATCGATTCGATATCGGTTGTTTCAATTAATGAAACATTCAATATTTCCGTTGTTCTTATTGATAGTCAAACACGTTTACAAATCAGTAATCTTCAATGGCGAAATTTCACTTGGTTAGCTAATGTTTCACTTTTTACTCTGCCGGAATATAATTCCAATGGTAAATTAATTAAATTAAATACATCAACAATTCGTATTGAAACACAATTGGGCAAGATAATTGCAACTGATTTAGCTATCGATCAGATCGGAATGTATGTTATCAAAGTTCAATTGAAATCGACCAATGATGAATACGAATTCTCATTGAAATCCAGTGCAATTTTAGTTAAACAAAGTTCGAGTAGGATGATGAGAAAGCGAGAGAGATTCTTTTTGTTATTCTATTGCTTTTTCTAGCGGTCTTTGAAAGTCATACTGGATATCCAACATCGAACATTACATTCAATGCTGATTATGATACATTTGATAAATCGGGTTTATTAGAAACGAAACGAGCGATTATTTATAATTATTTAGTTAGCATCGGTTTTCCGATGAATAGTGATATAAAATTGACAAAAGGTTCGAATTTGTTTTATTTTGTTGTTGGTCGATTTCGAAGAATTCGTGTTTTTGTAGGTAGTATCGTTGCTTCGTTTGTTTCGGGTTCGGATGCAAGCAGTCTCGCATCAGCTGTCAATACCATAAGCAACAATCCGAATGCATTATCCGATTTGTCGGTTAAATCGATTTATATCAATGGAAAAACGTATTCAGTTAGTGGCAAAAGTGATTCGACAGACCAATCATCTGATACAACAGGCATGATTGTTAGTATTGTTGTTGGTCTTGTTGGTAGTGCAACAGTTATCCTCGTTGCTTATTTCGCCATTCAATATTATGAAACACATCATGCTCGACAACGTTTAATCAATGAAAATGTCGAAATGAAAATCAATTCGAATCAAGTTCAACCATTGAATAATCACGACGATGAACGAATGCCATCGAGCACTGTCAGTATCAGCACGCTGAAATTTCAATCGACAAAAAATTAACGTTTTGCACATCGTATTTCACTTCTTGTTTAGTTAGCTTCTTCGACAATTGACACATAACATTTAAATTTGCCGTTGTTGTTCTTTCTTTTCTTTTCTTTCAATAAATGTCGATGAGCTTGTTGTCATCGAGATCAAAAGATTCTCATATACGCTTTCGTTTTTTATTCGACTCGATATTTTCGTTTTGTTTGTATATTTTATGGCAATAAAATGCCAACAAAACGCCTCTTCACTTGTGTTAGCTGTCACATCATCTCATATCATACACATTTTTCTTTTATTTTCTCGTCGTTTCAAAGACACGTACAATGAGAATATAAAGTGCGGTTCGCATCTTCCTGTTAAAATCGTTTGATTTCATAGGCGCGGTAAATCGCACAAATAGACATATTATTTCTTTGTGTAAATATACATGATTGTTATTGAAGATGATGATGATGATGATGCACCTTTAAACAAATATATAAACAAATAAACTAGCCGATCTTTACACACACACACACACACCTGTCGTCTTATTTTGACCTTTATTATCAATAGTTAATCTTGCTTAAATTGTCATTGTTCTTAATCTCTAATCTTTTTGTTTTTCACATCTTCTATTCAAGACTTTTCGTCAATAGAAAATTACATATGAATATAGTAGGCAATTTAGTCGAGTCTTTAGTTTATTCTCGTTAAATAAACACACACAGATCAAATAAGAAGAGAGAAGAAGAAGAAGAAGAAAACAACGAAATATTAGAGTAAGAAGTGAAACGCTATTGAACAAAAGAATTAATATTGTCCGACATCACTCGTTGCTGTTGATGAATTAAACAGATTTTCATGTTCTTTTGGTGATGATGAACTTGAATGAGTACTCATATTCGATGTTAAACTCATTCCAGGTGCTTGTAAAAACGATGGACTCAATGGCGGAACTCCTCCTACGCCTGTTGAAGGTGTTGCTCCGTGATTTGTTGGACATGTCAATGAATTGATAAATTGATGATGTGTCGACGATGATGTTGTTGTACCATAGGGAAAATAATACGAAGCTGGAGTTGAATAATATGTATTCGAATAGTAAGCAGCAGCAGCGGCTGTATTCGGTGAAATCGGTGATGTTGACGATGAACACGGTATATTTGTTGATGTTGTTGAATTGTAGAATAAAGCTGGATCAAATGGTGAAGTTGATGATGATGGATATGGATCGATTTTAGTTGGAAAATCTAAGATGAAATAAGAAGAATGTTTAAGTTTTGGTTTTCTACAAAAGCATACTTTCGATAGGCGAAGATTTTCGCTGTGATTGAGAATAATTGTATGGCGACGAACGATAATTTGGAAATTTAAATCTGTCAGGTCCGGTCGAATTGATTGGTGATGATTGATGTGTAAAGAACATCGATGGATGTGAAAATGGTGAGACATAATTGTTTCCATTCGATTGTTGTTCATCGAGCATCATCATATCTCGTTCATCTCTATTTTATATAGTCATGTTAACACATTCATTCGAACACATTTCCAGTTCTTCATCTTACCGTCGATTATTTCCAGTATCGAGAAATGCCTTAGCAAATGGATTGTATTTGATTTTTAATGCTGTCACCTGGCAAACATTAAGAAGAAGAAAAAAACGACATTCTTGTTTGCAGAAAAATTCATCAGAAATTCTACCTCATCATTTTGATAGGCCGTTACAGCGATGAATTCTGTTTCATCGAAACTTGTCTCATAGATTTTCTTTTTCAACATAACATCAATAATCGATATTCGTGGTCGATATTTATGAAGAGAATTAAGTACAACCTAATTGAAATATTGTTTTGTTGTTTTAAATATCCAATTTCGAAAGAGTCGAACTTACTTGACAAGCACCTGTATGATTGGTTTTATTGGTTAGTTTCACTTTCGAAAATGAAACTGTTTCTCTCATCCATGTTTCACCGTAATTTGGCGAATCGGGATGTTGATAGGGTGTTCGATGTATCGGTGGATCAGGTTTTGTACCTGGCTGCCATTGACCGCTGACATATCGCCAACGGTGTGAATCGATTTGATCGAATGACAATTCGACTGTGTACATTTTCTCGGGTTCTAAACCTCGAATACTAACCGCCACGATTGGAAACATTCGACGGCCTGCTTTCGTCACACTAAAATAACACATTCAAATACTAAGATAAGAACATTGTTCTTGTTTTATCCTCACATCATTTCATTAGTTAACACGTGAAATTTCTTCCACAGATCATCGTTAACTAAACGTACACTAATATTTTCTCCGTTATATTCTGGTTTCATGAGATATTGCATTTGTGGATGTTGGTACTATAATCGAGTATGTGCGAAATTTAACAAAGAAAAAGAAAAAAAACGCTTATGATTTCTACCTTTCCATGTTGATGAGCGGGATGTTGCTGCGTTTGTTGCATTGAAGAAAAAATCGATTCTATCTTGAAGTCACACAAAAGTGAGAGATTCAAATTCTGACTTACAGCAAATGTATGCGACATTTCTTCCTCTCTCTCTATCTCTCTTCTTTCTCTCTTTCTCTTTTTTTTTCGGCACTTGAACCAATAAGAAAACAGATCGAATTTCTCTCGTTTGAAAATTCTCCACCAATCCGACAGCATTGATTCGAAGTTGTAAAACAAGAAAATCAAGCTGAGATTTTTTTTTCTTCTTCTTAATCTCTCATGAATATGTCAATTGATCAAGTTTGATTCGTCTTCTCTTCTTGTGCTGAACCCATTAGTCGAAACAACATTTCAATTAGAACATGAGACTCAACTCCCACTTTGATGCAAAGGTGTTAAGAAAGAAGAAGAAAAATTTCCTCCTTTTCTTCAGATCAAATTCAAGCATCAATTTCGACTTTATTTTTATTTATTTTACAACATCGAATGATTAAATCAACATATCATCGATGTTGTAAATCGATTATTTGCTACCAGTACCACTCGTTAACCTTTTTCTTCGAATGACATACCAGTGATGTTTGAAAGATGACACACTACATACTTGACTTCAAAAAGGTGAAAGATGATGAAGCGATCTTTGTATTTTTTCGACAAGAAAAGACCAACTAAGTGGCATCAAGTCACTTATCAGAAGATGAAAACGAGCAACAAAATTTGTTTTCAATCGCAAAAGAATTTTAGAAAACATCCGGGAATAAACATTTTCTGTGTGTGTGCTTTCTTTCTTTTCTTTATTTATGCAACCGGAAAGACAAGTGTTTGATATTATGTGACACGGAATGTTTTCTATTGATTTTATTTAATAGACTTTTAAATAAATAGATGTAATCTTCTCTTGTGTAAAAGAGGATCAGCTATTCTAATAAACTCGCATATATGTATATAGTTTATTTTTAATTTATGTCAAAAAAAAGTCACTGACATTCTTTCTCATGAACACATACGCACACTCAAAACGAAGTTTTTACATATGATATTGATGATTAACATCGACAGTACTCGGCAATTGAAATGCAGACCAATTAGCCATTGTTGTTGAATGATGATGTTGATTTGCATAATCAAACATATTCGGTGTAGGTTGATCAACGAGCAATAAAGATGTTGCTAAAAAATACGACAAAGAGAAGAGAAAAGAAAAAGTCATAAAAATCAAAATCAAGAATAAGAACATATACATGAAGGTGTATGTTGAGGATAGTAGGGTCGTGTTCGATGAAGATGTGCTGTCGAACGATGACGATGAACTTGATTTGTTATTGGTGTTGAATCTTCAGCAGGAAACGGTAACATATCTGTGAAAATCAGATCAAAAGATGTGTGAGAATAAAATCAATAACATTTTACAGTAAGGAATAGATGAAAAATGTTGAGAACGATAATCTGTTTCGTTTGTTTGCGATTCATAATCAGTGCTAAGATGTTTAAATCAAAATGAAAATCAAATAATCATAAGAAAGAAAAACAGAAGACATTTGCCTACCGTTCTCGAGGCTCTTGAAACGCTTTTGCGAATGGATTATGCCGAATTTTCAAGGCTGTTATCTACAAATAGAAAACGACATTATACAATTTCCATCATAGACATTTTACTTCTTCATTTTGATAGGCTGTAACCGCGATGAATGATGTCAATGGAAATGTAAATGTTTTCAAAAGAATATTCGGTTGACCATTCGAATGCGATTGATAGATATGAATTCTTGGTTTATATTTATGTAATGAATTGAGAATAATCTGCAAAAGAACAACGAATATGTAAATGGAAAAGATTTGTGTTTTGTTTTTGTTCGTTACATGATCATCTTTGATTGGGTTAGCTCGATTAGTTAATTTAACATTTTTAAATTCGATTATGTCCGACATCCAAAATCGACCGTAATTAGGCGATTTCGGATGTGAATACGGTTCGCCTTTGACAGTCAAACCAAAATGACGATCGTGATTCGAACTGGTTTGATCTTGTTTGCCATTTGTCTGCCAACGGCCGCTCACATATCGCCAACGATAATTATCATTTGGCAAAAAATCAAGTTTGAAGTCGTACAAACATTCCGGATCAAGACCATGAGCAGAAACACGAAGAACAGGAAACATTCGTCGGCCACCTTTTGTCAAACTGAATCGAACAAAAGAAAAAACACATAAACTCTCAATTTGATGATTATCTTCTCACATCATTTCTGTGCTCAACGATTCGAATCGTGACCAAAGTTCCGTATCCTGAAGTTCCAAATGAATATCTGCATCGTTTCTTGGATAGACTTTGTTTTTTTTAATAGAAAGAAATAATAATATTAAAATAAAATTACAACAACAACAACAACAACAGAAAATTCACCTGTTTGAAGCATTTCTTTTAGGCAATAGATCACAACCAAGTGTGGAAAATGGAAGAAACTTGTGAGAAGAAGAAGAAGGAGAAGGAGAAGAAGAGAGAAGTACAACATGTTCTTTCTTTTTCGACCAATCAAAATCAGAGATGTTGAAGTATGCGTTCGATTTGATTCAAATCCGATTGACTTATTGGCAAACAAGTTCGAAAGATGTTAGCTGATTTCTCGAAATAGGATCTGGCTTGTTGAATATCATTTTTCTTTCGATAGATCAACGCCATATTTCGATAAATAATCGCAATATCTCGTTGTCGTACAGAGATTTCAGAGAAGATTTCTAATGCTGAATTGAAATGTTCGAATGCAAGATCGTAGTGTTTAAGTGAATAATGAATATTTCCAATGCACATATGAGATTGCCCGAGAAGACAATGATTCGATGGCAAAGATTTCTGTCGAATATTCCATGATTTATGATAATATTCAAGTGCTTCCGAATAATTCTTGACTTGCTGATAAACAATACCGATATTATTAAAGCACATGGCAACATCTAAATGTTCGCTATCGAAATAGATTTCGAGAATTTGAATGGCTTTTTCGTAGGCTTCTAAAGCACGATTGTATTCCTTTTGTTTCGTATAAACAACACCGAGACTATTGTATGACAAAGCCGCATTGGCATCGTTTGTATTCAAACATTTTTGAAAGTATTTTGCACTTTGTTCGAATTGATTTTGTTTGAGATGGAGCTCGCCGAGAGCATGATGACATCGTGCGAGATTATGTTCATCATTGGTTAGCTGTTTGATTATTAAAACGAAGAAATCTTTCGCTTGTTCGTAGTGTTGATATTCATCGAGAAGAAAACCAAGTGATAATTGTTCGAATGAAGTTCGTTTTTGTTGAAGAATTCGTTCGAATTGATCGTCTTTAGTTGATGTTAATGAAATTTGAATATTCCAAATATGATCGAGATCTTTTTCGATATGAACAAGTTGAAATATCGAACCGATGGGAAAAAGATTTTGTTCATTTGTTGAAATGATTTCGAAGAGAACTCGTTCGTTATTCTCCGAACAAATCGACGAGAGAAGATAGTTTCGAATCGATTGACGATTCGAATTTGTCAAAAGAAATGTATTCATCGATAGGAATTGTCCAGTCGATTGAATCAATAGATTTAAATTCTCTTTCGACATCAATTGACCACGGTAGACTTTGATTATTGTTGTTGATGTCGATTGATTTCGAGTTAATTCTTGTTTTAAATCTCGAATAAAAAAATTCAAATAAAGTAATAATTCAAGATTTCTTGTTCGCAATGATTGACTCAATAAACGTGAGAGAAATGTTGGTTTTTTGATTAACCACAATCGAGCTTGATCAGCTGAATAATCTCGTTGAAATTCATTGACAAGATTCAATTCCCATGAATTCGTTCGATAATAATTTCGACAGAATTCAATGAAATCCAATTGTTGATAAGATGAATTTGAAATTAAACAACGAAAGAATAATTGAATGAAAATACATTCATCATTCGGTGCTGCCGAATTGAATACGGTCCAAGGAAGAACTTCATCGATTTGAAAACATTCTCGTTCGTTATGATCGAGCCGAACACGTTGAATAAATTCATCAGATCGATTGAAAATACCTTTGATCTAAAACAAAATGATTTCAAACACGCAAAAATCCCCATTTCGAATTCTACTTTTCGATGATTTATCGTCCAAATATCATTTGTGTAAATATAAACAACGAGAATCGATTCGAAATCGATGATTTGTGAAATTAAATCCGAATGATTTTTATCTTGAATCACGAAAATAACTCGTTGATCATCGATTGTTGTTTGTAAATAATCGAAACATTGTTTTTCATCGTGAAACTGAATTATCGAATCACAAATCGATCGAATTTGCTCATTGATTTGTTCACCTAACCAAACAATTGAATAGAATTCAAGATTATTCTTTCGCTCAGACATTCACAAAAACTTATTCGCTCCAAATCATTGCTATTTAAGTTTCTTTTTTTTTCGAAAATGGCGACATATGTGCGTGTATGTGTGTTTTCTCCTCCCTTCCTTTCGTTTCTTTAGAATGAATGAGATATGTCGTTTGTTATTAATTCTTCTTATTTTATTTATTTTCTTCTTGTATTTTAGTAAGAATGTGTACATGTCGACATATTCATTTCGTTTCGAAACGAATGAAAATGAAACCGTACACAGACAATACACGTGTTGACGTTTTTGTTGCAAAAGAAAACGAATATGAAAAGAAAAACAAAACGAAAACGAAGTTCAAATTCGTTCGATTGTTTACGATGATTTAACGGTTGTTTTGCTTGTTGTTTTTGTTGCTTGATTACCAGTTTTAGTTGTTGATGTTTTGGTTTTTTTGACAAGATTAACACCTGACAAACGTTTGGCACGTAATGATGCATGCGAACGAGCTTTACGAGCAGCAGCCTTAAAAACGAAAATGTAAAAAAGAAATGAAAAAGGGAAATTCGTTCGTACTTTGGTTTCAGCTGTTGTACCAGTTCGTCGGCCTTTAAGTTGAGTTAAAAGTGTTTGACGTTTTTGTACAGCTGCATATGGATTGAGACGAGCCAATAAGCCGATGTTCTTCAATGGATTCTTCTTGACTTTACGACGAGCTTGACGTTTGCTAAAAACAACGAAATGATATATGAAAAATAGTTGTTTTTGTTTTTGTTGAGTTTTACGTACATTGGTGCACGAAGAACACTTTGGATTTCGAAGGCTTTAAGTAAACGACCCAAATCGCTGTTGGTCATCATTGGTTGTGGAAGACTAAAATTGAAAATTTAGTTGTTGTTGTTGTAGAAGAAGTATATTTGATGAATTTAACGAAAGAAAATGAATTCAACCAAGTGTGTCTTCTTCGAACTCGATTTAGCATTTTACTTTTAACGATAGAGATTACTCGAAATCATAGATCGTAGATCGAAATGCGGTTAATAAGAAGACAAGAGTTGTGTTTCGAAACATTATAGGAAGATATTTCACATTGAAAGTGGTGACATCCTCCGGGAATGTTGAATAGGCGGTTTAGTTTAGCCTCATGGAATCAATCCGATGAAATTGAGATTTTATGGAAAATGAAAATCTCAACTTCTGTTGCCTTATGAGGCAAAAAGCAAGGAGAAAAAGAAGAGAGTGGTTTCGTACTTGAAATCAGTCTTGAGTTGAGATTTTTTACTCCATGTACCGTAGAGTGCATCGAGTTTGGCAAGAGCTGATTCGGTCCAGATAACAAATCGACCGACATGACCACCTGGTGCGAGACGAAGTAAATTAAGTCGTTCGACACTTAATAACGAAACACCTAAATACATACAAATTCGTTTTCAGTTCGATCGAAAATGAAAATCTATTCGTTACCGGGGATGTTACGAAAAGCTTTCTTAACGCCATTGTCTTTGTCGTAGATGATGACTGGACCACGTTTCGTGACTGTTCGTCGATTACGCATTTTACCTACACCAGCACGTGTGTGTTTCGATGCATAAACTTTAAGAATATCGTTCCATGCGCCGACTTTACGTAGAACAGCGACGGCTTCTTTGGTTTTCTTTAAATCTTGAATTTTATCGGATAAAACCAATGGAACTTCGGGCACAGTTTCAATAGCATGACCACGAGCTAAAACAAGCGATGGAACACCTGTAGCAGCAATGGCACTGACGAGAGCGTAACGTCGTTGTTTCAAGTTGATCTTTCGGTGCCATTTACGCCAGACTTTCAATGGTGCGTACATACGACCACCACGACACATATTACCGAACGCACCTTGACCGGATCGGTGTGTACCACCACCACGAACACGTGGAATACGAGCTACGGCTCGGCCTGTACCCCAGGATTCGGCTGATGTTTGTTCGCCAGCTTGGGTGCTGACGGCATGTGCTTGTCGTTTGTTTCGTCGCATTTGATCGTGAACGAAATTGACAATATCAGTACGAATTGGTGCACGAAAAACGGCAGGTAAGACGATTGATTTGCCTGTTGATTGACCTTTTTCATCGTAAACTGTAACAAGAGGTCGCGATGCGGCCTAAAATTAATGAACAAAACGAATTTGAACGAAATCTAGGCGAGATTTTATTATTTCTACAAACCATTTTTCTTAGTTATTCTATCTTGATTTTAAGTTTTATTCAAAAGCGAATGGATACTGTTGATTCTCGTCGACCCCCACCGAAAAAAATGGACTTTTTTCGATAAATATTGGAAAAACAATATAGAATTTACAATAAATTTCAACATTTTTTTCTTTTTATCAATTCGAATTGCATTTTTTCGATCGAATTTCTTGTTGATTTTCTTGAAGTTTTGAAATAAAAATTAATTTTTCATCTTTCAATGCATTAATGCCTTGTTCGCTAGATGTCGTATGTTACTTGACACGACAAACCAAACCAATCGAAACGACAACAAAAAAAAAAGAAGATTTTTATCAATGAACACACTGTGTTGTGTGTGTCTATCTGTCAGATGATATGTCCGTTCAAGTCAATCTTAATCAAACTCAAATGTTCGTTTTAGTAATTCGAAAACAACAGAAAACAAAGATTTTCTTTTCATTTAGTTTACCAACATCTTCGCTACTTTTTCGTTTACAATTGATCATTTTTTTACCATGTCTACTGGCCGGTTTAGTTGGTTTCTTGATGTTCATTTATCTTCTCAAATATTTGATTGTTTCTCTTCGAAAATCTCGATTACGAACTCAATCTTTTGACAGCAACTGAAATGACTTTTCTTTTTGTTTCTATTTGTAATTATATTCGAACGAGAAGAAAAAAAAGATCTCGGTGCGCATGTGGTATAAGACGATGTTATTTGAATAAACTAAATCTCAAATTTATAAAATAGAGAAGAGCAAAAAATAGATAGTAATGAATTCATTTCTTATTTTGAAAAATGTCAACAACAACGGCGATAGTCCTTGTAAATGCAGAAAAATATGTGTTTCTTTGTTTGTATACATTTGGTACAATTGGTTCGCTATTAAATATTTACATATTCGTTCAAAAACGTTTTCGAATTAAATCTTGTTCGAATTATTTTCTTGCTAGTTCAGTCACTGATTTGTTCTATATCAATTCATTTATACTCCTTCAACTTCTTTCTCTTTTTCAAGCTCAAATCGGTCGTTCGATAGGTTCGACTGTTCTCTGGTGTAAATTCGGTAGTTATGCGTATTTTCTTTTGCCTTGTCTCGCATCGACTTACATCACATTTGCATCTATCGATCGATTTTGTGCAAGTTCAAGCAGCAATCGTCTACAACAGTTGAGTCGAAATAAAATCAGTTATATCGTTGTTTTAAGTATTTTTCTTTTCTGGGCATTATTTGCTCTACACATTCCCATTGCTTATGATCGTGTTCGATTAAATCCAAACAGTTCAACTACATCATGTACGCCAACATTGAGTATTGGTGCAACAGTTTTTATTATTATCGATGGATTTTTCTATAGTCTATTTAACGGATTGATTAATCCGTGTTTTTTAATTCTTTTTGGTTTATTAATCTATCGAAATGTTCGACATTTTCATCGACGTATTCATCCGAATGCCAATCAAATTATTCTACAAGATAATCAACATTTAATTCGAATGGTTGTATTTCAAATTATTATTACAATTTTTCTACAATTTCCATTTATAGTTCTTTATCTCTACGGAATTTATCATTCGACACCAACGAATTCTCTTGCTTTAACATTTTATCAAATATTTTCGTATATTGCTCGATGGTTTTTATCGTTGAATTATTGTAAAGCGTTTTATGTAAATCTTTGTTCGAGTCAAACATTTCGAAAGCTTTTTCAACGAAAACTTTTCTATTGGATACCATCGACTGTTCATCAGCTTCCAAAGCAATCAATGAATCCACGAGCAGTCAAAACCAATCTCAATTCCGATTTAGTTCTAACTCGAAGTTAAAAAAAAGACCATTTTTTGTTCTTCTTTTATTTATATTAATGAGCTTAGCAGAAAAATAAAAACAAAAAGAAAAAACAAAACTTTGCGGGTGTC
>Ga0209935_1002108_pt1 | contig 26212 bp, 25 predicted proteins | sample ThiBio_1000_plan_2_FD_183958 | JGI IMG/M metagenome (GOLD analysis project Ga0209935, IMG submission 183958) | Wastewater bioreactor microbial communities from Cape Town, South Africa - Thiocy_cont_1000_plan (SPAdes) | ecosystem: Engineered > Bioreactor > Thiocyanate-remediating >...
TCACGCAGTCGGTCGGTGTAGAGGCGGACCGCGCGGGAGCGGGTCTCCTCGTCGAACTTGCGGGGAGCGGACATGGCTCCAGTCTCCTTGTTAGATCAGGAGCCTCTCCCGGACCCAGGGCGGTTCACCCTTGTCGGCATCCCACAGCTGGTACACGCCGAAATCCAGCAGCTGTTGCGGGGTGTCGAAGTGGTCCGGCACACCGGAACCCTCGAACGAGCCCCACTCGATGTACTTGTTGACCTGGTACAGCACGTGCTCGCCGATGCGGGCCCATTCCCGCTCCGGGTCCTCCGCGAGCACCACCCACTGGCTGGCATAGATGGCGCCGTCGTCGAGGCTCTTGCCGTTCTCGACCAACGCGTCGAGGTACACCTGGAAGTGCTCGTTGGACAGCGTGATGACCCCGTCGCCGAGCCGTGCCGCGCGCTCCAGACCTTTCGGGGCCACCGCGCCGATGGGCAGCCTGGGCGTCTTCTCGGCCATCGGCGTGACCCGCACCGGCGGCATGGACAACCGCTTGCCCTCGTAGCCTGTGTCGCTGCCGCTCCACGCCGCGCGGATGATCGCGATCGCATCCTCGAACAGACTCGGCCGCTGCTTGCGCACCCGGTCGAACGCCGTGAACTCGCGCTCGTTGTAACCGAGGCCGACACCGAGGTCGAACCGCCCGTCCGTGATCAGGGACAGGGCGTTGGCGTCCTCGGCCAAACGGATCGGGTTGTGCAGGGCGGCGACGATGATGTTCGTCGCGATCCGCATCTCCGTGGTGCGCGCGCCGACGGCCGCGGCGGCGATCAGCGGCGAGCAGGCGTAGTCGTCGGGCGCGAAGTGGTGCTCGCTGAACCAGGCGGACCGGAATCCGAGCTGCTCGGCCCAGACAATCTGCTCGAGGGTATCCCGGTACAGCGAGCCGATCGGCTGGCTCCACTGGGCGGGGTTGCGGAAGTCGTACCAAAGACCGAACGTGGGTGTGGGCATCGTCGTCCTCACTCGGGGGGCTTGAACGGGCGATCGGCCTCGACTCGGCGCGGTCGCTGGAGATGACGGTCACACAGCTGAGGACCGCCGTGATGTTCTCTTGTGAAACACATTCCTGGTGTAGACGTGCCTCGGTGAAGGCTCCGGAGAAGGGTCGTCCGGCGGTTCCCGGCGCAGGTCGCGAGCACGGCCACGATCGCGGAACGCTAGGCGCGCTCGCTGCTCGACATCGATGCCGAACGAAGGGCGTCAACGATGCGGACGGGCAGGTCGTCGGCTCCGATGACAGGGCCGAGCGGAGCGGCCGCCGAGTCGGCGTTGGAGTGGCCTCGCCTCAGGTGAGGGCCGAGATCCCGGTGATATCACGGCCGATCAGCAGCGCCTGGATATTGTCGGTGCCCTCGTAGGTGTGCACGACCTCCATGTCAGTCAGGTGGCGGGCGACGTGGTTCTCCACCAGCAGGCCGTTGCCGCCCAGGATGTCGCGGGCATCGAGGCAGACCTGACGCGCCTTGCGGGCGTGGTTCATCTTCGCCAGTGACGCCATGGTGCCGGTCCAGCGGCCCTGCTCCTGCAGCTGGGACATGCGGAAGCAGTAGAGCTGCATCGACGTGATCTCGGCGAGCATGCCGGCCAGTTGCGCCTGGACGAGCTGGAAGCTGGCGATCGGACGGCCGAACTGCTGCCGGTTCGTGGCGTACTCACGGGCGATCTCGTACGCGGCGAGCGCGTGGCCGAGCGACTCCCATGCCGCGCTCCCCCGGGTGCCGGTGAGGACCCGGGTGGCGTCGCGGAACGAGCGCGCCTCGGCGAGCTTGTTGGCGAGCGGGACGCGGACACCGTCCAGGGTGATGTCGGGCTGCCACACTGCTCGCTTGCCGATCTTCCCCGATATCAGCTCAGCGGAGTAGCCCTCGGGATAGGAGCCGTCGTCGCCCTTCTCGACGACAACGGCCTTCACCTTGCCGTCGTCGGTGTCGCGGGCCCACACGACCACGACGTCGGCGATGCTGCCGTTCCCGATCCACCGCTTGGCGCCGTCGAGCACGAGCGCGTCGCCGTCGCGGCGCACGGTCGTCTCCAGGGCGACGGAGTCCGAGCCGGCGTCGCGGCCGAGGCGGCTCGGTGAGGGCGAACGCGCCGATCTTGTCCAGAGCCGCCATTGCGGGGAGCCACCGCTGCTTCTGCTCCTCGCTGCCGAGCAGGTGGATCGAACCCATGGCCAGCCCGGACTGCACGCTCATGAACGTCGTGATGCTGCCGTCCCCGCGCGCCAGCTCCTGCGTGACCATCCCGAGCTCGAGCGGGGACAGCCCGGCACAGCCGTAGCCCTCGATGGTGTAGCCACCGACCCCGAGCGAGGCCAGCTTGGGCACCAGCGGAAACGGGAACTCGGCCCTGTCCCAGTACCCGTTGATCACCGGCAGGACGTCGGCCTCGACGAACGCGCGGACGCGGTCGCGCACTGCTCGCGCCTCCTCGGTGAGCAGGTCGTCGAGGAGGTAGTAGTCCGGTCCGTTCACGAGATCGCTCCTACCTGGCCGGGGCGGCGGCCGCCCGCAACGTCATCTGGGACCGAATCCGGTTCGGCATCGTCGATTCCTGCACGCTCTCGGCCTCCTGCGACTCAGCCATGCCGGTGGAACAGCTCGAGCTGAATGCCGTCGGGGTCGCGGAACACGATGGCCGAGTAGTTCCGGGCGTCCTTGTCGATCACTCCCGAGTGCTGCACCGCGAGCTGGTCGAGCCACTCTGCCCAGATGTCGAGGTCGGCGCGATCCCGCACTCCCCAGGCGATGTGGTCGAGTCCCGACCGGCGCTCGTCGAACGAGCCGCCGTGGTGGCCCTCGTGGTGGTGGAGCCCGATGAGCAGGCCGGTGGCCCGGTCGAGCAGCAGCACCGCATAGCCGCCGTCCTCGTCGCCGTGGTGGGGGGCGACTCCCGGTAACCGCTCGAGACCGAAGACCCGCGCATACCACTCCGCCGACACCTCGACGTCCGACACCGTGGGCGAGAAATGATGTACACCGGTCGTCGGAGGGGCCGCCGCGGTGAACCCGGTCATCCGTCAGCCCTGCTCGCAGGGATCTCGCTGATCGCCTTCACGTGCTGGAACTCATGCATCCCCTCGAGACCTCCGTCGCTGCCGTAGCCGCTGTCCTTGATCCCGCTCAGCGGCGAGTCGCGGTGCACGATGACACCGGTGTTGACACCGACGGTGCCGGCCTCGATGCCGGCAACGAGCCGACCCGCCCGCTCACGCGACCCCGAGAACACGTACGCGGCGAGCCCGACGGGCAGTCGGTTGACCTCTCTCAGGGCGTCCTCGTCGCTGTCGTAGGCGTTGATGACGGCCAGTGGCCCGAAAGGCTCCTCGTTCATCGCCGCGGACGTCGCGGGCGCCTCGGTGACGACGGTAGGAGCGACGAACCAACCCGGCCCGGCCGGCGCCTCCCCGCCGCAACGCAGGGTCGCACCGGCGTCGACGGTCCGCTCGACGAGGTCGAGCAGGCCGCGCCGACGTCGTTCGACGGCCAGCGGGCCCATGTCGACGCCGTCCTCGAGACCGGCGCCCACACGGAGACCCTCGGCGTAGGCGACGAAGTGGTCCACGAACTCGTCGAGGATCGGCCGTTGCACCAGGAAACGGGTCGGCGAGATACACACCTGACCGGCATTGCGGTACTTCGTGGTGGCGAGGGTGCGCGCCGCCGCGGCGACGTCGACATCGGCGGTCACGACGACGGGCGCGTGCCCACCGAGCTCCAGCGTGGCGCGCGTGAGGGCGCCACCGGCGAGCCTTCCGATCTCACGGCCGACCGGCGTGGAGCCGGTGAAGCTGACCGCCCGGATCTCCGGAGCCTGAATCAGCTCACGGCTGATCCGCACGGGATCTCCGTTGACCACGTTGAGGACGCCGGCGGGCAACCCGGCGGCGTCAAGGGCGCGGGCCACCACCAGCATCGACGCCGGAGTCTCCGGAGCCGGTTTGACCACGGCCGTGCACCCGACGGCGAACGCCGCCGCGAGCTTGCGTGCGGCCAGCGACGCCGGGAAGTTCCAGGGCGTCAGGATCGCGACGGGTCCGATCGGCAGGTGTCGCACGGTGACGTCGCCGCCCACGACCGAGCCCGGTTCGACGCGGGAGGTAGGCCGTTCGGCCTGGTCGGCGTACCAGCGGAAGAGATCGACGATCGACGCGAACTCGGCATACGACTCGGCGAGGGTCTTTCCCTGCTCGAGGGTCATAGCGGTGGACGGGTCCTCGCCGGAACCACCAAGGGAGTCGGAGAGCAGGTCGGCGGCCCGCCGGAGGATGTCGCCACGTTCCTTGCCCGGCAGCTCCGCCCAGGCCGGGAAGCTCCGGGACGCGGCAGCTACGGCGGCGGCAACCTGGCACGTGTCCGCCCACGGCGTGCGCCCGATCGTCTGTCCTGTCGCTGGATCGACGACATCGGTTGCCGACCCGCCGCCATCACCGGCATGCCATCCCCCATCGACGAACAGCTGCGCTTCGGGATACACATGCGTCAAGGCCATGTTCATCACGGTAGGTCGCGAACCCGATCGGGGCCGTCCTTCGGCCGAACCTGTGCCAAGAACGGACATGGACCGGCCTCGCCCGGACGCCACACTGGCGGGCCCCGTAGTCGACAGCAAAGAGGACGACCGTCATGTACGTGCGCATCCAGCGAGGCAGCACCGAACTCGTGGACCCCGAGGACGTCACCTCGTTCTCGGTCGTCTGCCCGGCCGACATGGACGCGTCCGAGCTCGCCGCCCAGGCGCGGCAGTCGGGGGTCGGAGAGGTCCTGCCGGACGGGAACCACCTGATGGTCTCGGTCGCGGCGATCCGACGACTGGTGGACGGCCGGGTCGGCGCGGACTGGCCGGACAAGCTCTCCGGGATGATCGCCTACGCCGAGCGCAAGGGCTGGACCGACGTCGACTCGACCGCCGTGCGCGCCCACGTCGAGCGTCGCTGATCGCGTGCCGAGCACGTCATCGGCAGCGGGACGCTTTGCATGAGACCGAGACGGCCGAACGGTCCGGGGCACGTGGTCAGCCGATGTCCGGCCGCGCCGTTGTTCCTCAGGTGAGGTGGTACTCCCGCATCTTTCGGTAGAGCGAGGATCTCGAGATTCCCAGCTCGACGGCGGCGGCTGCCTTGTTGCCGTTGTGCGCACCGAGCGCGGCGCTGATGGCATCGGCTTCTGCCGCCTGGATCGCCGTGAGCCTGGACCTTGCCGCATCGCGGGACCACCGCGCGGGCAGATCAACCAGATCGATCACTGGTCGGCGTTGGCGGATGAGCCACCGGCGAAACTCCTCGAGCTGACGGTGGTTGCCTGGCCAGGGATGCCGCTGCACCAGCTCGGCCGCCGTGGAGGTGAGCGTCGGCACCGCGGGTCCCTGGTCGAGCAGCCGGTGCTGGATGTCCATCGGGCGTTTCCGCAGGGGCGGCACCTCGAACGGTTCGGTCGCGAACCGGTCGAGAAGCGACTGAAGTGCCGGCCCGGGCTCGTTCCCGGTCGGCGTCCAGGTCGCCGCGATTCGCAGGCCACCTGCATCACGCGGCAGGCAGTCGAGGATGCGGCCCAGAGATCTGAGCGATCCGACCGATAGTGATTCGAGGTGCGACAACAACACGGGAGCAGCACCGGTGCCGGTCTGCTGGAGCGTCGACCGGGCCATGGCCAGCCACTGTTTCGAGCCCAGTTCCTCGGTCTCGGCGCAGTCGAGCTCCAACAACGGTGTCGGAGCGCCGAACGTCTCCTGCACGAGTGTGCGCTTGCCGACTCCTGCCTCACCGGTGACAAGTATCCGGTCGCACCCAGAGGCGACCTGCCGCAATGTGGTGTGCAGATCGTTCCAGTTCGGCACCCGCGAGGCGCGCGCCTTCCGCACTCCGCTGGCGGCTGCTGCTGCAGAAGGGTAATCCGTCCCCTGGCTCGCGACGATCACGAGCCCGACCACTGATCCGGCGTGCTCGATGGTCCGCCAGCTGATGTCCTCGGCGCCATCGGTCCGGTCGAGCTCGAGGTCGGCGGCGGCTGGGCGGCCCGCCTCGACCTGGTTCCAGATAGCCCGGTGATCGATCCCGAGCTTCGCGCCGGCCTTGTTGGTGATGACCGTGTCGCCGTTGACCACCACAACAGCGCCGTCGGAACGGCGGCGTTTCTCGGTGAGGAAATGGTGCAGCAGCTCTCGCTCGCGCAGGGTGCTGTCACCGTAGAGCTGTTCCTCGACCTCGCGCACGAGCTTCTTCAGCGTCGCGGCCATGAGCGGGCTCGAGTGCTCGTTCAGGCTGGTGACACTGAGGGTTCCGGCCACACGGCGGGTGACGGGGTGCCGGATCGCGGCGCCCGCGCAGGTAAAGGCGTGCAGGGCTTCGGCGAAGTGCTCGGCGCCGTGGATGGTGATCGGGCAACCGGTCTCCAGTGATGTGCCCAGGCCGTTGGTGCCGACGACGTCCTCGCTCCACCGGGTGCCGACGACTGCGCTGTTGCGGTCGAGCAGTGCCTTGAGCCGGTTGTCCTCGGTCCACCGCCACAACATCGTCCCGTCCGGCGCGCTGAGCAGCAGGCTCGTGTTGGCGCCGATCAGCACCTCCGCCATCGCGGACAGGATCGGCACGGCCACCCGCGCGATCTTGCTGTCCAGCGGTGCCTCACCGGGGAGGATCGTCACCGCGTCGGGGCTGACCCCACTGATCTGGCTGCGGCGCCACGAGTTTGCGATCTCTGACCGCACCGCGGTGGAGGGGCGGCCGTCCCGTTCGAGCAGTTCGCGATCGTCGTCGATCATCGCCATGCCTCTCCCTGGTGGCCGGCAGGTGCGGACCGGATACCCACACCGGCCGGCCATCATGACTGTCGCGGCTGTCGGCGCGTGCCGCAAGAACCGCGGTGGCTGCGGCTATCCGACCACCGCGCCAGAAGGGCCGGGCACCGCCGTGAGGTCAGGCCTTCCCGGCGTCCGCTCGCTCCTTGGCATGCCGGTCGGTGGCCGCCTGGATCGCAGCTCCCTGACGGTCGTTGAGCTCCGTCCAACGCGACGTCGCGTAGTCCGATGCCGACTGCAGACGGCTCGCGCTGCCCTGGAACTTCGGCTTCACGTGTTCGGCGAACAGCTCGTAGCTCTTGAGCGTGGCAGCGTGCCGGGCCCATTCCTGGTGGATGAGCAGGTAGGAACCGAAGCCCTTGGACTGCTTCTCCAACCGCTCGATCTGGGCGACAGCGTCGTCCGGGGTGCCGATGACGCCGAGACCGGACTCGTTGACGAAGGCCACCCGCTCCTCGAACGTCTCACCGACGGCACGGAAGTGCGGCGCGGCGAGGATGTGCTGGGTGTAGTGGCACCAGTCGTCGAGGCCGTGGCGGACGTCCTCGATGGCCTGCTCCTTGGTCTCCGCGAGGTGCATGGGGCCGGCGAGGCGCCACCCAGCGCGGTCCGGGGTGTGCCCGAACTGCGGCGCCCGCTCCTCCATGACGTCCCAGTGCAGGGCAAGCGCGTCGAAACCGCCGGCGGCGGTCGCACCGACCGACAGCAGGTTGATGCCGTTCTTCGCCGCCACCCGCGGGCCGGTCGGGCTGGCGATGGCCGCGCAGACGATGTCGAAGTCGCTGTAGGGCGCGAACTGCGTCCGCGCCTCGTTCAGGCGGTAGCGCGGCGTCTCGTGGCTCACCGTCTCGCCCCGCAGGATCGCCATGAGAACGTCGACGTCCTCCTCGAAGGCGCCGCGCTGCTCCTCCAACGACAGGCCGATCATCGTGGCGTCGGTCGGGAGGGCGCCCGGGCCGAGGCCGAGCATGAAGCGACCGCGCAGCAGGCGGTCGGTGAACAACGCGCGGTCCGCGATCCAGAGCGGGTTGTGGTACGGCAGCGAGACGACTCCGGTGCCGAGCTTGATGTGCTTGGTCTCCTGCGCCGCATAGGCGATGAAGATGAACGGGTCCGGGATCAGCTCGGCACCGCACGAGTGGTGCTCCCCGATCCACGCCTCCTCGAACCCGAGCATGTCCATGTGCCGGATGACGGCCAGGTCGCGCTCGATCGCGTAGGTGGGGTCCTGGCCCACGGGGGTGTGGAACGGGGCCATGAACGTCCCGAACTTCAGTGCCATGTCAGCTCCCTTGCTGGGGTCCTTCGAGGAATCCGTGCAGGTCTTTCAGCGCGTCGAACGGGACAGTCACACAGGAGTCGGGTCGTCAGGTGTTCTCTTCTGGGACACTCCACACTCCTCATGACGAGCTCCGCGCGCCGTTCATGACCCTGACCAGCAGTGATGCGATCCCCCGGCCCCGGACGACCCGCGGAGTCAGGCGTCCTGCAGCGGGTCACAATTCTGACGGTCGTCGGGCAGTTGTTTCACGTAGTAGGCCCTGAAGCGTCCGAAAGTTGCACACTCGTCGGGGCGCACGTGCGCCTACCGTCCCTGTCGACGCCGGCACCGATGCCCGCGGACGGAGAGGGATTCATGACAGGGATCGTGCCGGTCACGACCGGCGAACAGCTCCGAACGGCCTTCGGCTGCTTCCCCTCCGGTGTGACGGCCGTGTGTGCGGATGTCAACGGCACACCGGTTGGGCTGGCGGCCAGCTCGTTCACGTCCGTCTCCGTCGAGCCGCCGCTCGTGTCGGTGTGCATGCAGCACACCTCGACCACGTGGCCCGTCCTGCGTAATCGCAGCCGGTTGGGATTGAGCGTTCTCGCCGAGGGGCATGACGACATCTGCGCACGCCTCGCCCGCAAGACCGGTGACCGCTTCGCCGGGACAGACTGGGTCGCCGACGACGGTGCGGTGTTCGTCCACGGGGCGACCCTGTGGCTGTCGTGCACCATCCACACCGAGGTCCCGGCGGGCGACCACGACATCGTCCTGCTGCACGTGCTCGGGATCCGCGCCGATACCACTGCCGCGCCCCTGGTCTTTCACGGCAGCCGGTTCCGGCGGCTGGCCAATGTCTGAGCCGGGCAGCGCCCCTCTGATGGACGCCACAGAACCCGGCGACGTGGCGGTTCGCGCCGCGATCGAGGCCGTCGCCGCCGGCCGGCCCGTCGTCGTGGTCGACGACGCCGACCGCGAGAACGAGGGCGATCTGATCTTCGCCGCCACACTCGCGACGCCGGCGCTGCTCGCGTTCACCGTGCGCCACACCTCCGGTTTCGTCTGCGTCGCGCTCACCGGCGATCAGTGCGACCGCCTGCGGCTCTCGCCGATGCACCACGACAACCAGGACCGGTTCGGCACCGCCTACCAGGTCACGGTGGATCTGCACGGGACCGGCACCGGGATCTCGGCCGCGGCCCGGGCGGCCACCACGGCCGCGCTCGGCTCGCCGACGTCCTCCGCCGCCGAGTTCACGAAGCCCGGGCACGTCGTGCCTCTCCGCGCGCGCGACGGCGGCGTCCTCACGCGGCCAGGGCACACGGAGGCCGCCGTCGATCTTGTTCGTCTCGCCGGGTTGCCGCCGGCGGGTGCCCTCTGCGAGATCGTCTCCGTGGAACGGCCGGGTGAGATGGCGCGGGGACCGGAGCTCGAGCGGTTCGCTCAGGAACACGGTCTCGTGCTGGTCTCGATCGAGGACCTGATCCGCTACCGGCGCCGCGCCGAGCCCGCGGTCCGGCGGGCGGCGGCGACCGCGCTCCCGACCGAACACGGCCAGTTCACCGCCATCGGCTACGCCGATCCGCGGGACGGGTCGGAGCACCTGGCGCTCGTCGCAGGGCCGGCCACTCACGACTCCCCCGTCCACGTGCATGTCGAATGCCTGACGGGCGATGTACTGCGCTCGACGAGCTGTGTCTGCCGGAAGGAGCTCGACGCGGCGATGATCCGCTTCGCGGCCGCCGGGAACGGCATCGTGGTGTACCTGCGGCCTGCCGGGTCGGCGCACGCGTGTTCGCTCTTTCCGGAATCCGATGCGGACCCCGTGGTCGTGGCCGCCGTCGCGAACGAGATCCTCGCCGATCTCGGTGCGCGGTCCGCGGTCGGTGCGGCCGATCCGCTCGCGGTGGAGAGCCTGGCGGCGGCGCGCCGCCGACGCCGAGCGCAGCCACTGCATTCGGCGACCGACACGGCACCGCTCGAGGAGGAGCCGCGCTATGCGTGATGCAGTGATCTGTCAGAAGGTGTAGCCGGCCGTCGATGGCTCATGTGCCCGGAAGTACCTCGGTGGCGGTGGCCAGGACCCGGTGGAGCACTTGACCGTCGTCGTCGGACCGCCACACGAGGTGGACGGCGATCGGCGCCATCGTGTCCTGCACCTCGACGATGCGCACCCCGTCGAGCGGCAGCTGCGCGACGGCGCTCGCCGTCGTGAAGTGCAGGCCGACCCCCGCGGCGACGAGCGCCATGCATGTCCACGAATCCGGTGCCGCCTGGACGAACCGTGGCGCGAACCCCGCCTGCTCGCACATCGTGACGTGCAGCGCGCGGACCGCGGAGCCGTGTGACTCGGGGAAGGCGACCAAAGGCTCGTCGCGCAGGTCGACGAAACGCATCCGCCCGGCGTCCGCGAGGCGGTGGCCGACCGGCACCGCGAATACGCACCGGTCCGGTTCGACGACCTGGGACGCGACACCCGGAGGCGTCCCGGTGAACCGCGCCAGGCCCAAGTCGATGTCGCCCCTCGCGAGGTCCGCGAGTGCCGTGGTGCCGTAGGTGCCCGGGCGCAGGTCGAGATCCACCAGCGGGTACTGCTCGCGCACCGCCCTGGCCAGGCGTCCCACCGCGACGTGCGCCGACGGCCCGGCGAATCCGATGCGGACCCGTCCGCTCCGCCCCTCGACGGCCGCGGTGACCTGCGCCTGGGCCTCATGCTGCAGCGCCAGCATCCGGTGGGCGGGGTCGAGCAGCGCGCGGCCGGCGGCGGTCAGCTCCACCCGGCGAGTGGTGCGCGCGAACAGCGCGGCACCCATCTCGTCCTCCAACGACCGGATCGTGCGGCTCAGGTAGGGCTGCGCCAGGCGCAGGTGTTCGGCGGCTTTGCCGAAGTGCAGGTTGTCGGCAACCGCCACGAACGCCCGGAGCTGACCGTCGTTCACCCGACGCCTCCTTCATTGATGCTTGAACTGAAACAATAGCCGTCGAACTAGTCTTGGACGTGCGTCAAATCGGCCGCGAGTATGGAGGCGTGACCGAGACACAGGTGTCCGCGGAGGACTTCGCCCTCATCCAGCAGCAGGTCCGCAGCTTCATCCGCACGAAGGTCGTGCCGCGCGAGACGGAGATCATGCGCGAGGACCGCATCCCCGACGACCTGCGCACCGCCGCGGCGGAGATGGGCCTGTTCGGGTACGCGATCCCCGACGAGTGGGGCGGTCTGGGCCTCGACCTCACCCAGGACGTCGAGCTCGCGATGGAGTTCGGCTACACCACCCTGTCGCTGCGGTCGATGTTCGGCACCAACAACGGCATCGCCGGTCAGGTCCTCGTCGGGTTCGGCACCGACGAGCAGAAGAAGCGGTGGCTCGAACGCATCGCGTCCGGCGAGGTCGTCGCCTCCTTCGCACTCACGGAACCGGGCGCGGGCTCCAACCCCGCCGGCCTGCGGACCCGCGCGACCCGGGACGGCGACGGGTGGGTGATCGACGGTCGCAAGCAGTACATCACCAACGCCCCGATCGCCGACCTGTTCATCGTCTTCGCCCGCACCGCCGAACCGGCCGCGGGCAACCCCGGTATCGCCGTCTTCCTCGTGCCCGCCACCACCCCCGGGGTGGAGGTCGGCCCGAAGGACGCGAAGATGGGCCAGGAGGGCGCATGGACCGCCGACGTGGCATTCGACCAGGTCCGGGTGCCCGCCGACGCGCTCATCGGCGGCGACGAGGGGGCCGGGTACAAGGCCGCGATGACCTCCCTCGCACGGGGACGTGTGCACATCGCCGCCCTGGCCGTCGGCACCGCGCAGCGCGCCCTCGACGAGTCGGTGGCCTACGCCGCCTCCACCACCCAGGGGTCCGAACGGATCGGCGACTTCCAGCTCGTCCAGGCCATGCTCGCCGACCAGCAGGCCGGTGTGCTCGCCGGCCGCGCGATGGTTCGCGAGACCGCCCGCGCCTACGTCACCGGCGAGGACCGGCGGATCGCCCCGTCGGCGACGAAGCTGTTCTGCACCGAGATGGTCGGCAGGGTCGCCGACCTCGCCGTGCAGGTGCACGGCGGCGCCGGGTACATGAAGGAGATTCCGGTCGAGCGCATCTACCGCGACGTCCGCCTGCTCCGCCTCTACGAAGGCACCAGCGAGATCCAGCGCCTCATCGTCGGCGGCGCGTTGGTGCGCCGGGCCGTGGCCGCGCTGTGACAGGCGTGCTGCCGCTGGAGGGCATCACCGTCGTTGCGCTGGAGCAAGCTGTCGCCGGACCGCTCGCGACCCGCCACCTCGCCGACCTCGGGGCGCGCGTCATCAAGATCGAACGCCCCGGTGAGGGCGACTTCGCCCGCCACTACGACCATGCCGTGCATGGTCTGGCCTCGCACTTCGTGTGGCTCAACCGCGGCAAGGAGTCGATCGCGCTCGATCTCAAGAGCGAGCACGGCGCGCGGGTCGCCCGCGAGCTGATCGACGGCGCCGACGTGTTCCTGCACAACACGGCGCCCGGGGTCGTGGAGCGGCTCGGTCTCGACGGACCGACGCTGCGCGCGTCCCATCCGCGTCTCGTCGTTGTCAACATCTCCGGCTACGGCACGAGCGGCCCGCGCAAGGATCGCAAGGCCTACGACATGCTCATCCAGGCGGAGTCCGGCATGGTCTCGGTCACCGGCACGCCCGACACTCCGACGAAGACCGGTGTGCCGAGCGCCGACATCGCCGCCGGGCTCTACTCGACGATCTCCGTGATGAGTGCGCTGTTCCGTCGGGAGCGGACCGGCGAAGGCGCCGTCGTGGACGTGTCGATGTTCGACTCCGCCGTGGAGTGGATGGGGCACCCCCTCTACATGCAGCTCTACGGCGGCCGTCAGATCCCGCGCATGGGGCTGAGCCACGCCGCGATCGCCCCTTACGACGCGTACCCCACCAAGGACGGGCAGGTGCTCATCGGGGTGCAGAACGACCGTGGCTGGCGAGCGCTCGTCACCGAGGTGTTCGGCCATCCCGAGCACGCCGACGACCCCCGGTTGGCTACCAACGTCGAGCGTGTCCGCCACCGCGACGAGTGCGACGCGCTCGTCGCCGGGTACACGAGCACGTGGACGACCACCGAGCTCGACGAGCGGCTCGCCGAGGTCGGCATCCCCGCCGCGCAGATCAACTCGACGGCAGCCCTCGTGGAGCATCCCCAGCTCGCCGAGCGCGACCGCTGGAGGCCCGTCGAGACCGAAGCGGGCGAGATCCGCGGGGTGCTGCCCCCGATGACGTTCCGCGATGTCGAGCTGCCGATGGGTGCGGTCCCCGCGCTCGGGGAACACACCACAGCGATCCTTGCCGAGCTCGGTCTCGGCGCCACCGAGGAGGCCACCGATGCCTGACCCCACACCCCGCGTCGCGCTCGTCACGGGAGCCGCCCGCGGTATCGGCGCAGCCACCGCCGTGCGGCTCGCGCAGGACGGGTTCGCCGTCGCCGTGCTCGACCTGGACGAGTCGACCGCGAAGGAGACCGTCGACGCGATCGCCACCCACCGCGGCACCGCCATAGCCGTCGGCGCCGACGTTGCGGACGAGTCGGCGGTCGCCGCGGCCGTGACAAGGGTCGTCGATGAGCTCGGCGCACCGACAGTCCTGGTCAACAACGCCGGCATCACCCGCGACAACCTCCTGTTCAAGATGTCGCCGCTCGACTGGGATTCCGTCATGGGCGTCCACCTACGCGGCTCCTTCCTCATGACCCGCGCCGTGCAGAAGCACATGGTCGATGCCGGCTGGGGCCGCATCGTCAACCTCTCCTCCACCTCAGCGCTCGGCAACCGCGGCCAGGCCAACTACGCCACCGCCAAGGCCGGCATCCAGGGCTTCACCAAGACCCTCGCCATCGAGCTCGGCCGCTTCGGCATCACCGCCAACTGCATCGCCCCGGGGTTCATCGCCAGCGACATGACGAAGGCGACGGCCGAGCGGATCGGCGTGCCATGGGAGCAGTACGTCCAGGACCGCGCCGCTGCGATCCCCGTCCAGCGCGCGGGCGAGGTCGACGACATCGCCAACGCCGTGTCGTTCTTCGTCGACGAGCGGGCCGGGTTCGTCAGCGGCCAGGTGCTCTACGTGGCAGGCGGGCCGCGAGCCTGAATGAATTGGCTTACGCCACAACGCGCGAGGGAAGGTTCCGCCATGGCAAGCACCATGATCGTCGACATTCTGCAGGGCAGGGTCGCCGTCCTCACCGGGGCATCCGGAGGGATCGGTGGTGCTGTGGCACTGCGGCTCGCGGAGTCCGGCGCCGACCTGGTGCTGACCTTCGCCGGGCACGCTGATCAGACCGAAGAGCTCGCCGATCGTGTGCGTGCGATGGGCAGGCGCGCGGAGGTGGTGCGTGCCGACTTTGCCGACCCGGCTGCTCCGGCAGCAGTCGCGCGCCTGGCCGAGGAACGGCTCGGTGCCGTCGACGTGCTCGTAACCGCAGCCGCTGCCGCCGTGCGGACCTCGTGGGAGGACGTCGACGAGAAAACCTGGGACCACACGATGGCCGTGAACGGCCGTGGGCCGTTCTTCCTCGCCCGACAGCTGGTGCCGGGCATGGTCGAGCGCGGCTTCGGACGCGTCCTCCTGTTCTCCTCGACCGCGGCGTTCAACGGCGGGACCATCGGCCCGCACTACGCGTCGAGCAAAGCCGCGCTGCACGGGCTCGTGCACTACCTCGCAGGCCGGGTCGCAGGCTCCGGGGTGACGGTCAACGCACTGGCACCGGCGCTGATCGGTGGCACCTGGATGCTGCCGGGCTCAGTGGACGGGCCCCTGCCGATGCCCGTCCCAGTGGGCCGCCTCGGCACGGTCGACGAGGTTGCCGACATGGCGATGGCCATGCTGCGCAACGGCTACCTGACCGACAAGGTCATCGCGCTCGACGGCGGTCTACTCCCCGGGTCCAGGCTCGACCAGTAGACCGGCGCATGATAGTGAGCAGCGGCTGGTGCGGGTTACGCAACGCCGACCTCACTCCGCCGTGTCAGGTTGCGACGGTGAAGAAGGTGTCCGGCAACTGGCCGCCGTACCAGACGATGGCCTTCTCGATGGCCGCGCCGTCCCAGATGATCGGCTCCCAGTCCGGGCCGTGGATCGGATAGCCGCCCGAGAACAGCTCGACGCGGTTGCCGCCGGGCTCGAACACGTAGATGAAGAACGCCTGGGTGAGTCCATGTTTACCGGGACCCGCGTCGATCGGGGTGCCCTCCTCGACGAAAGTGTCCGCGGCCCTGAGCAGCGTCTCGGGGGTGTCGAGGTAGTAGGCGATGTGGTGCAGCCGGCCGCGCTCGCCCAGGCCGTCGCGCATGATCGCGAGGTCGTGGACCTGGGATGTGACCGACATCCACACGCCGATGTCGCCGTCTGGGGTGCGGGCCGCCTCACGCAGCTTGAACCCGAGCACGTCGGTGTACCAGTCCCGCGCCTCGTCGACGTTGCGGGCGGTGATGTTGAGGTGATCCAGCCGCTTGGCCCCGATGCCGGGGTTCGGAAACTTGACGGGCTGGCTGAGCAGCTTGGACGGCTCCGCCGGGACGTAGCGCTCGAAGTCGTAGAACAGCTCGGTGCGGTGCCCGAAGGGGCCGGTGAAGCTCAAGGTATCGCCCTGGGCGAACCGCGACCCGCCGCTCTCGAGCTTGTGCTCGACGCCGACGTCCTTCATGCGACGGGCCCAGCCCTCGACCTGGTCGGGCTCCGCGACCTGCCACGCCATGTGCCCGAGGCCGGGCTCAGGGCCCTCGGTCAGGATGGTGGAGTACCGCGCCCACTCGCCTGCGCCGCGCAGGTAGACCGACTGGCCCTCGCGGTGGGTCTCGTGCAGACCGAGGACGCGGGTGAAGAAGTCAAGCGACTCGTTCGGCTTCGGGGTGAACACCTCGACGTGGTGCAGGTTGTGCACCCGAGGAGTGGTGACCTCCACGTACTGGGCGGTCGAGGTCTCCGGTTGGGTCACGGCGGTCATGTGGCCTGTCCTTTCTTGGGGCGTCGCAGCGGCCCGGAGGGGCCCGGGTCGCGTTCACCTTCTGGGGTGGGGGGTGAGTCGGGCGTGCGGGATCGCCCGCCGTCCTGTCAGACGGCGGTAGGGACGGTGGAACGGTTCGTGGCCGGCTAGATCCAGCCGGCCACGAACTCCTTGGTGAGTTCTTCCATGGCGTCGACCTGCAGCGGCAAGGCGGTGGGAGCGCAGCCGCGGGTGCTGCGCCCCGCGACGTCGAGGCCGTCTCCCCGGCGGTGGAACGACCCGCCGTAGAACAGCAACGGCTCGTTCTCGCGGATGGCGATGTCCTCCACACGCCCGAGGTAGAGCACGTGGTCGCCTCCGTCGTAGGAGCGCCATGGAGTGCATTCGAGCGCGGCGTGCGTGTGCCGCAGCCGGGGCGCGTGGCGGCCGTGGTCCCACTCGATCACTGCGGCGTCGTCGGGCCGGCCGGCGAAGGTCATGGCGACGCCGATCTGGCGGGCGGAGAGAACGTTGACCACGAACGGCTTGTTCTCCAGGAGCGAGCATGCCTTTGCGGTGCGGGCGATGGAGACGAGCACCAGCGGCGGGTCGAGCGAGACCGAGCTGAACGCGTTGACCGTCGCGCCGCGAGCCTGCTCGTCGTGGGCGTAGCTGACCACGGTGACGCCGGTGGCGAACCGGCCCAGACAGGACCGCAACTGACCGGGCTCGATCACCACGGTCTCGGTCTCGGTGTCCGGGTCCGGATCGGCGGGGTGGCCCATGGCGGTTGCCTCCTTCGGTGGACGAACCTGGTCGGTGGGCGGCGCGATGAGGAGTCGGCCTCGACGCTGGTGTCAGCCGACGTTGCTGTCGTCGGTCTCGCCGGTCGGGCTGAGGTCGATGTGGGCGGCGGGGGACTTCTCGGGTTGGGCGATGCTGACCATGTCGACGCGGTGCAGGCGGGTGGCGGTCTCCAGCCGCTTGCGGTCCTTGGCACGGATCGCCTCGAGGATCTGCCCGTGGACGCGGAGGTTGTGGTCGATGGTCTGCTCGTGGCCGTCGGTCCAGACGGCGCGTACGAGCGCACCGGTGAGCACGGTGACCAGGCTGTGGTAGATCGACGTCAGGACGGTGACCCCGGTGGAGTTCGCGATGGCGCGGTGGAACTCGACGTTGGCCTCGAAGAAGCCACGCGGGTCACCGGCGGAGTTGCTCATCTGGTGGAGCCCGCGCTCGATATCCTTGTGGTCGGCCGGGGTGGAGTTCTGCAGGGCGAGATTGTTGAACATCTCCTCGAGCAGGGTGCGGGACTCGAAGATCTCCAACGGTGGGATGGTGAGTCCCTGGAACCACAGGTCCAGCGCACCCAACCGGACGCCGGGGGGTTGGTCGGCGGTGAACACGCCGCCGCTCGGGCCGGGTTTGACCGTGATCAGCTCACGGTCACGAAGCAAGCGGAGGGCTTCGTTCATCACGCCGGGGCTGACCTCGAACCGGCTGATCAGCTCGGTGCGCAGGCCCAGCCGTGTCCCGGCGGGATGCCCGGAGCGCAGGATCTCCATCTCCAACCGCGCGGCGATGTCCTCCGCCCGTGACGACGCAGCCTTCGTCGGCTTCGGGACCATCTCCCTGACCACCAGTGCCTCCCTGTGCTTGACCACGGGCCGTCCCGGACCGGTGGGGGTGCCCAGTGTCGCGGGCACCGCCACGTCGGTGACACGCCCCACCCGTCCGAGTCCCTGCGCGGACCTCTCCTCCGACGTCAGTGAGTGCTCCGGGGGCCGCGGTACCGGACGTCGTCGTTGTTGACCAGGTCCGGCACGGTCCAGCCGTCGAGGTCGTACTCGGACATGCAGCGGTCGACCATGGCCTGGTAGCCGGCGATCTGACCGGTCTGAACCTGGCCGAGGTAGGCCTCGATGCGCAGGTTCTCGTGATTGCCCGAGTAGTTGCGCTCGTAGAGCTCGTGCCGGCCACCGAACTCGGAGCCGAGCGCGTCCCAGATCAGCTTCATCAGCTTGACCCGGTCCTCGGCCGACCGGCCGCCCGAGCCGCGGACGAACTGGTCGAGGTAGGGGCGCAGCTCGGGGTTCTTCCAGTCCTCGGTGCTCGAGGGCAGGTAGATCAGCGCGCTGGCGACATCCTGCTCGAAGATCTCCTTGGCCCGCGGGTAGGCCTGGGTCATCATCAACCGGTACACCCCGGCCGAGTCCGGGTTGGGCACAGAGGTGCCGTCGGCCCACTGCGCGGGGTTGTCGACCATCGAGTCCACGCACGCCCAGAACAGGTTGCGCAGGCACACCAGCTCGCCGACACGGGTCTGCACCCCACGGAAGTTCCCGGTGCCGGTCATCTCGAGCGCCTTGGTGAGCAGGCCGACGAGGAAGTCGAACTTGACGGCGAGGCGGACGCATCCGTGCAGCATGGCGCGGAAGACGAACCCGGAGCCGGCGAAGAAGTTGTTGGCCTTGTCGACGTCGTAGCAGAACACGCTGTCCCACGGAACCAGGACGCGGTCCATGATCAGAATCGAGTCGTTCTCGTCGAGGCGGCTCGAGAGCGGGTAGTCGAACGGGCTGCCGTTGACCGCGGCGTTGAGCTCGTAGGACTGGCGGCAGATCAGCTTGAGGCCCGGGGTGTTCATCGGGACCATGAAGATCGCCGAGAACTCCTTCGACTTCACCGGCAGCGGCCCGTAGTTGCCGACGAAGTTGTAGTGGGTCAGCGCCGAGTTGGTGGCCACGACCTTCGCCCCAGAGACGACCAGACCCTCGGCGGTCTCCTCGACCACGCGCATGAAGACGTCACCGGCGGCCTCCATGCCCAGATCGCGGTCGACCGGCGGGTTGATGATGGCGTGGTTGACGTACAGGAGCCGTTCCTGGCACTCGGCGTACCAGCGCTTCGCATTGTCCTGGTACGGCGCGTAGAACTCGGTGTGCGAGCCCAGCGTCGACAGGAACGCCGCCTTGTAGTCGGGGCTGCGCCCGAGCCAGCCGTAGGTCATGCGAGCCCACTCGGCTGATGCCTCGGCGCCGGCGCGCAGCTCGGCCGGCGAGTAGGGCGCCTTGTAGAAGGGGTGGGTGAACCCGCCGTTGCCGGTGTCCGTCGGCACCGAGAGGGTGCCCTTGTTGGCCGGGTCGTGCATGGAGTCGTAGAGCCGCGCGACCATGCGCGCGGTGTTGCGGAACGCCGGGTGCTCCGCGACGTTCTGCACGCGCTCGCCGTGGATCCACACCTCGCGCCCGTCGTTGAGGCTCTCCAGGTACTCCGTACCGGTGAAGGGACGGCGGGAGTTCTCTCCCGCGGTCGCGGCGGACGTCTCGCTGACCATCTGCGTCACTGCAGCACTTCCTTCGTGAGATCGAAAGTCCCGCTGACCGAACCGGCAGCGAGACCCAGGACGAGGGGAAGGTTTTGAATTCTGCATGAAGATAGACGCCAGTTACGCACGCGTCAACAGGGCATCTAGCTGCGGTTACTGCAACAGTATGATCTGGAGCACTGCTGTTGATTGCCAAAAGTTCTTGCTACCGTGCCGTGTGCAGCGGGGGTGATACGGGTCCCCGAACCCCAGAGAACGGAGGTCTGAGATGACCCGGACCGTGACCGAGGCGAACCCGGAGATCGGGCGGAGCATCCAGGCGGGCGGGATCCGCACGAACTACCACGACCACGGCGACGGTCCGCCGGTACTGCTCGTGCACGGGTCCGGACCCGGGGTCTCGGCGTGGGCCAACTGGCGCGGGATCCTGCCGCCGCTGGCGGCCGACCGGCGGGTGATCGCCCCCGACATCGTCGGGTTCGGCTACACCGAGCACCCCACCGGTTTCGAGTTCTCGCAGCAGGCCTGGGCCGAGCACCTCGTCGGCGTCCTCGACGCCCTCGACCTGCCCACCGTCTCGATCGTGGGTAACAGCTTCGGCGGAGCACTCGCTCTCTGGCTCGCCGACCGTCACCCCGATCGCGTCGACCGCCTGGTACTCATGGGCAGCGCCGGTACCCGGTTCGCCCTGACCCCCGGGCTCGACGCCGTGTGGGGGTACGAGCCCTCGGTGCAGAACATGGCACACCTGCTCGAACTGTTCGCCTACGACCGGTCACTTCTGGGCCCCGACCTGGCCCGCCTGCGCTACGAGGCGTCGATCCGCGACGGGGTGCACGAGGCCTACTCCGCGATGTTCCCGGCACCCCGCCAGAACGGTGTGGACGCCCTCGCACTGCCCGACGAATCACTACGCGCGCTGCACCACGACACGCTCGTCGTGCACGGCCGCGACGACCAGATCATCCCGCTGTCGTCGTCGCAGCATCTGAGCGAGCTGATCCCACGAGCCCGGCTTCACGTGTTCAACCAGTGCGGACACTGGACCCAGATCGAGAAGTGCGCCGAGTTCATCCACCTGCTCGAGGGGTTCCTGCCGGCCTAGGGCGTCAGAGCAGGCGAGATGTTCCGCAGATGAGACGACCGGCGCAGGATTGACACTCACATGCGACCCGTCCATGATGCTTGCCCTACAGATCTAGCGACGGCCGTCGATAAGTTGTCACAAGAAGCGCCGCATCGCGGTCCGAACATCGCTGTTCACATCTCGTTCGAGAGGACCCCTGGAGACATGACCCAGACCACCGTCCCGCAGGTCGGACACCTGATCGGCGGTCAGATGTCCGCCTCCGACCTGCGCGACGTCCACGATCCCGGCCGACTCGACGACGTCGTCGCCCATGTCGCCGTCGGGAACGCCGATGACGTCGACCGCGCCGTCCGCGCCGCACACGCGGCGTTCCCGGCCTGGCGCGACACTTCTGTCGCCGAACGCGTCCGCCTGCTCTTCGCCGCGGCCGAGGTCATCTCCGCCAGCGGGGAGGAGCTCGCCCCACTGCTCGTGCGTGAGCACGGCGGCATGCTGTGGGAGGCCCAGACCGACTTCGGGCTCGGCACCGGCGTCCTCCAGCACACAGCAAGCCTGGCGGAGGCGTTCTTCCAGCCGCTGCAGTTCGACGACGAGCAGAGCTTCATCAGCGTCGAGAAGACCCCTCGCGGCGTCGCCGCGGCCATCGTGCCGTGGAACATGCCCGTCGTCCTGACCGTCATGAAGCTCGCCCCGGCGTTGGCCACCGGCAACACGCTGGTGCTCAAGCCGTCGCCGTTCGCGCCGGCGGCGCTGACCCTGCTGCTGCAGCGGGTGGCCGAGGTGCTGCCCACCGGCGTGTTGAACGTCGTCCACGGCGAGGGCGACGTGGGCGCGGCGCTGACCAGCCACCCGCTCGTGCGCAAGGTCGGATTCACCGGCGGCACCTCCACCGCGCAGCGAGTCATCGAGTCCACGGCCGCAACGATCAAGAACGTCACCCTCGAGCTCGGCGGCAACGATCCCGCCGTCGTGCTCGACGACGCCGATCTCGACCTGACGCTGGAGCGGATGCTCAGGGGCGTCTACACCCGCACGGGTCAGATCTGCTTCGCCGTCAAGCGCATCTACGTGCCGCGCTCGCAGTACACCCGGTTCGCCGACGCCTTCTGCGAGCGCGTCGACCAGTACGCGGTCGGCCACGGCCTCGACCCCGAGTCCAGTTTCGGCCCGCTCAACAACGAGGCGCAGTACAAGAAGGTCCTCGACCTGCTCGACCGCACCCGCAGCTCCTCAGCCCAGCTCGTCGAGCTCGGCCGCAAGGTCGACCCGTCGGGCTGGGACAACGGCTATTATGTACTCCCCCACGTGGTGCGCGACGTCGAGCACACCGCACCGGTGTCCTGCGAGGAGCAGTTCGGCCCCGTGGTGCCGCTCATCGCCTACGACGACGAGCAGCAGGTCCTCGACTGGGCCAACGACAGCGACTACGGCCTCGGGTCCTCGGTCTGGACCTCCGACCCGGAGCGCGGGCTCGCCTTCGCACGCAAGGTCGAGGCCGGCAGCACGTTCATTAACACCCACTCGTTCGAGTCCCTCGACCCGCGGATGCCCTTCGGGGGCATCAAGCAGAGCGGCATCGGTCGCGAGTTCGGCGACGCCGGCCTCTCCGAGTACGTCGAGGAGCACTCGATCCGCAGGCTCAAGTAGCCCCTCTACGCACGAATCGTCTGCGCACCCGTGCTTGACAAGTACGGGTGCGCGGACGTCCCATCAGCAGTCACGGACGCGCGCACGTCTCACACCATGACGTCCCGAACCGGGGGCCGGACGTCCACGGAACCGGGAGCACGAGCGTCAGAGATCAATGCGGATCAGACCGACCAGCTCGACGCGGCCAGGGCGAACCAGGACGCACGGGCAAAGAACCTCCCCTCGTCCTTCGACTACATCGTCTGCGGCTCGGGTGCCGCCGGCTGTGTCGTGGCGAGCAGGCTCGCAGCCGACAGCTCGGCCACCGTCCTGCTGATCGAGGCAGGCGGGTGGGACACGGCCGAGTCGGTCCTCGACCCCGGCCAGTGGTTCGGCAATCTCGGCACCGAGCGGGACTGGGGTGATGTCTCCGTCCCGGGGCCGGGGGTGAACGGCCGCGCCATCCCCGAGCACATGGGACGTGTGGTCGGCGGCGGCACGAGCATCAACGCCACAATCTGGGCGCGCCCGTTCAAGGCGGACCTGGACCACTGGGCGGACGTCACCGGGGACCCGGCCTGGGGTTACGAGCACGGCCTGGAGATCTACCGCCAGATCGAGGACTGGCAGGGAGCGCCGGACGCACGCTACCGGGGTAAGGGCGGCCCGGTCTGGTGCCAACCAGCTGCGGATCTCTCCCCGCTCGCTCCTGCGTTGCTCGACGCAGCCGACGGTCTCGGCCACCCGGTCCTGCCCGACCAGAACGGGGCCCGTGAGGAGAGTGCGGGCGGCTTCGCCCTGATGAACCAGATCATCCGTAGCGGCCGCCGCCACAACATGGCCAGGGCGTTCCTCTACCCCGTGCTGACCCAAGACAACATCACCACGCTGACCGGCGCGCACGTCAACCGGGTCATCATTCAGCACGGCAGCGCGATCGGTGTCGAGGTCGAGATCGAGGGCCGCACTCGCGTCATCGGCGCCAGCAGCGAGATCGTGCTCTCCAGCGGCGGCATCAACACCGCCAAGATCCTCATGCTCAGCGGCATCGGTGACGCGACGGACCTGCGGGCGCACGGCATCGAGGTGGTGGCGGACTCGCCCGAGGTGGGCGCGAACTTCCAGGACCACATCCTGCACGGCGGCTGCCTGTGGGAACCCGAGGAGCCCCAGACGCCGCGCAACAGCGCCGCCAACGCCGCCGGCTTCTGGAAGTCCGACAACGCGCTGGACTCCCCCGACCTCAACATCGTCCAGATCGAGATCCCCTACGCCAGCGAGGTGCTGGCCAAGCAGTACAACCCGCCCGCGAGCAGCTGGGCCCTCTGTGCGGGCCTGGTCGCACCGAAGAGTCGAGGACGGCTCCAGCTCCAATCGGCCGACCCCCATGACAGGCCTGTCCTCGACGCGGCGTTCCTCTCCCACCCCGACGACGTGGCGGCGCTGGTCAGAGGCATCGAGCTGTGCCGCGAGCTCGGCAACGCCCCCGAGATGCAGCCCTTCGCCAAGCGCGAGGTGATGCCGGGCAAGGACCTCACCGGCTCCGAGCTGACCGACTTCATCCGCAACGGCGCCACCACGTACTTCCACGAGGTCGGCACCTGCCGCATGGGCCAGGACCCGGACGCGGTGGTCGACCCCCAGCTCCGCGTGAACGGCGTGAGCAACCTCCGCGTTGCCGACGCCTCGATCATGCCGCGCATCCCGGGCGTGGCGACGATGGCGACATGCGTCCTGATCGGGGTGCGGATGGCGGAGATTCTCGGAGCCTGAGCCGGCTGCGTCGCGTCAGCCCGTCGCCGACGCCCACGCGTGTGCCGTCGCGGCGACCCCGACGACGGTCTCGAGCTCCGTGTCGTCGCGGGGCCCGAACAGCATGACCATCCCAGGGGTGAGTCGGACCCCGGCGAGGGGGTGCGCAACCCCCCACCCCTTCGCCACGACGTCCGCGGCGTGGGTCGGTGGCAGCGCGAGGTGCATCGAGCCGTCATGCCCCGGGTGGACATGGGCGAACTCACCGGCGGCCGGCACGAGGAACGCCTCCTCCGGCCCGTTGATCGGTGTGGGCAGCATGAAGCCCCGCGCACCGGGAACGGAGATCGCGGACTGCCGGGTGGACACGCCCGGCAACGCCGCCACACGGGCGAAGACCCGTTCCTGCAGCGCGAGCGGCGCGTTGTCGCTGCACTGTTCCTGCGGGATGTCGTGGCTGACCACGGGCCGGGCCCCGGCACGCGCCGGCAGCACGCCGCCGGGCAGCCCGGTCCAGTCCACCGGCGCGGTCGGCGTGCAGCCCCACGCAGCGACGAAGGTGAGCCGCTCGTGGAGCCAGCCCGCCAGCGCAGCCACGGCCTGAGACGCGATCCCGTGCCCGACCGGGTCCCGCCGTGCGACCGTCGGCGCACCCGACTCACCGAGCAGGTAGGACCAGGTGCGGTCGAGCAGCTCGCGCGGGATCACCGTGTCCTCCTCCCCCTGCGCCACGAACACCGGCACGCCGGCCAGCCGCGCAGGTGTCGTCGGCACACCGGCATCGAAGGGCAGGGTGCCGTAGAGGATGGCCCCGCCGGCGTAGCGCGCGGGATCGTCCAGGAGCAGCCCACCCGCGAACGCGGCACCCCCGCTGAATCCCACGAGCACGACGGGCCTGCCAGTCGGCGCCGCCTCGTCGAGCCACTCCCGGAACCAGTCCATCGTGGCCCGCAGCGACTCCGCACGAGGCCGCCCTATACCGCGGTTGGCGAACCACGCGTAGCCACCGCCCTCGGCGATCGGGGCACGGACGGCGACGTACGCGGGTCCCTCCGGTAGGTGGCCGGCGAGGGCGATGATCTCGCGCTCGTCCGAGCCACGCCCGTGCAGCAGCACGACCAGCGGTGCTGCCGGATCCGGGCTGCCCGCAGCCACGTGCACGGCGGGAGCAAAGCCGGTCGGTGCGGTCATGACGGCACCTGCTCAGCGGTGTCGGCCGATCCCGGAACCAGACGCCCGGCCGTCCCGACCCCAGTCCACCGGCGCAACTCGCCGGGCAGGTCGAGGGCGTCAACCGGAGCGGCGTTCTCGTAGACACCCCAGTCGACCCGGGGCAGCATCCACATGATCTCGAACTCGTTTCCGTCCGGGTCCGCGCCGTAGACGCTCTTGGTCGCGCCGTGGCTGCTCGCGCCCGTGAAGGCTCCGGCCTCGAGGAGGACCTGACGGGCGGCGTCGAGCTCGTCTACCGTGTCGACCTGCCAGGCGAGGTGGTACAGCCCGATGCCGCGCTGCTTCGGCGCCTGCGGCCCGACCCCGAACAGGCCCAGGTCGTGGTGGTTGCCGGAACGCGGCAGGCGCAGGAACGCCGCCCGTGCGCGTGGCTCGGTGGCGGCCACGGTCATCCCGAAGACCCCGGTGTAGAAGTCGACGGCGCGGTCGAGGTCGGCGACGTAGAGCACCGCGTGGTTGAGCCGGACCGGGCTGATCGCGCTCATCGAACGGCCTCGGTCGGGCCGACGAGCTTCCAGGCGCTCTGCCACGGCAGGCCGTTGTTCGCGTTGAGGCTGATGTTCAGGAACGCCATCTCCTCGAGGGCGCGAGCCATCCGCAGACCCCCGACGTCGATCGGGCGGTAGCCCAGCGACCCGGCGAACCCCGCGACCACGGTCTTCGCGGCCGCGTCATCCCCAGCGATGAACGCGTCCAGCGGCGTCCCGTCCTCAGCGGGGTCGGCATGCCGCCCGGCGAAGACGGTGTTGAAGGCCTTCACCACGTGGGCCGCGGGCAGCAGCCCCTGCAGCTCCTCCGCGGCGGAGACGCCCTCCGTCGTCAGGCCGGTGTAGGTGTCGTTGAGCGGGTTGGTGCTGTCGACGACGACCGCGTCCCCGACGAGGTCCGCGATCTCCTTCGCGATCCCGGCCACCGCCGCGTGCGGCACCGCGAGCACGATGACCTCCGCACCTCGGACCGCTTCGACGTTGTCGGCGGCCGCCTCCGCCCCGGCGCCGGTTGCGACGTCTAGTGGCTTGTCACGCAGCCCTGGCCGGGTAATCGGTCCAGGTTCGGATCGGTGAGTCGGTGGCGAAGTTGACCTTCGGTGTGGCTCGGGTGTTGTGCCAGCGGACGTAGCCGGCGATGGCGGCGTT
>Ga0209935_1002118_pt1 | contig 26111 bp, 30 predicted proteins | sample ThiBio_1000_plan_2_FD_183958 | JGI IMG/M metagenome (GOLD analysis project Ga0209935, IMG submission 183958) | Wastewater bioreactor microbial communities from Cape Town, South Africa - Thiocy_cont_1000_plan (SPAdes) | ecosystem: Engineered > Bioreactor > Thiocyanate-remediating >...
TTGGAATGACTGTTTACACCAGAACAACATCTGAAGAAGAAACCGAATGTTTTCTTAGTTCAAGTGTTCTCATGTTCTTCGTTTATTTCTTCGTGATATTTATGTTTTGTACGAAAACAAGTGTTGGCTATTTCAATTATCTTCGATTCGTTCTTCTATTTCCTCAACCAAGAGCACGAAAATTAGTTCGTATGCTCATCATTTCATTCTTTATTTCGATTACTTGGGTTTCATTTGCTGTTGGTTTTAATTCAAATCCATCCTACAATATCACTCAATTGTATCCATATAAATTATGTTGGCTTTCTAGACCAGCTCTTTATTATTTTCTAACAATTCCTGTTGGCATATTCATTTTCGTGAACATCATTCTATTTGCAATCGTCGCTCATCGAATCATTAATCATGTTCGATATGCCACATCACAACATCAAACATTCGACCGAATGAAACGGTGTGTTCTTGTCTTATTGTCATCATGTTTCACGCAAGGTATCGGTTGGTTATTTGGTCCAGTACTTTCGTTTGTTGATCCTACAGCTGGTGAAGTGTTAGGTTGGTTTTTCATAGTATTCAATGGTTTAGAAGGTCTTTGGTCATTATTATTGTATATGATTATTCGATCACAACACATGGATGAACGGAGACGTAGTATTGCTGCTAGAGATTTATCAAAATCATCATCAGATACTGGTATCAAACGAAAAAAATCTCAAAGAACACAGAACACATCCATTTCAGAGACGTATGATCAATTTTAGCATAGATACATATATTTTTTTCTTTCGAATAAATAAAGAGATGTCGTTGTTACTAGCGACACACTCAGAGAGGAGATGTTTACTGATTCTATTCGTCTTCGTTTTTTACCCAATCGATTTGTGTCTGCCACGTTTCAATTCAATCGTCCTCACCAACTTCATACTACAGTTCATTCAATATTTTGCCACATCCACAAGTTTTTCAATGGCTACCTATCAAGAATTCATCGCTCAAAACGAAGAACGTGATGGCGTTCGTTTCACTTGGAATGTTTGGCCATCGACTCGTCTCGAAGCAACTCGTCTTGTCGTTCCACTTGGCTGTCAATTTACACCATTAAAAGAACGATACGATCTACCACCTCTTACTTATGATCCTGTTCTATGCTCGAATAAAGTCTGCCGAGCTATTCTAAATCCATTTTGTAGCGTTGATTATCGTGCAAAATTCTGGATTTGTAACTTTTGTTTACAACGAAATAATTTTCCACCTCAATATGCTGGTATTAGTGAACAATTACAACCGGCTGAACTTTCACCACAATTTACAACTATTGAATACACATTAGTTCGTACACCAGCTCAACCAGCTGTATTCCTATTTGTCGTTGATACTTGTATGGATGAAGATGACATGACAGCTTTAAAAGAATCGTTACAAATGGCACTGAGTTTACTGCCACCTGATGCTCTCGTTGGTTTGATAACATTCGGTCGTATGGTTCATATTCATGAACTTAATTGCGAAGGTATGACACGTAGTTATGTTTTTCGTGGAACGAAAGATTATACAGCGAAACAAGTTCAAGAAATGCTGGGTCTCATGAAACAACAAGGAGGTCAAAGACCTTTACCTGGCAATCCAAATTTACCACCTCAACAACAACAACAAATGAATGCGTTTAGCAAATTCATTCAACCATTATCTGCATGTGATATGTCATTGACCGATCTTCTTGGTGAATTACAACGTGATCCATGGCCTGTTCAACAAGGCAAACGTGCACTACGATCTACAGGCGCTGCACTTTCGATTGCAATTGGTCTATTAGAAACACTTTATCCGAATACGGGCGCTCGAATGATGTTATTCATCGCTGGTCCATGTACTCAAGGTCCTGGCATAATCATCGATGAAGAATTTAAACATACGATTCGTTCACATCACGATATCGAAAAAGACAATGCAAAATATATGAAAAAAGCTATTAAATTCTACGAAGCTCTTGCAAATCGTGCCGCTGTCAACGGGCATGTTATTGATTTATATTCGAACGCTTTAGATCAAACAGGTTTACATGAAATGAAATATTGTTCAAATTATACAGGGTATTTTTTTTCTTGATTGAATCATCAAATTGAATTCGATTTTTGCTTTTCAGTGGTCATATGGTCATGGGTGATTCATTTAATACGTCATTATTCAAGCAAACATTTCAAAAAGTCTTTGCAAAAGATAATAAAAATGAATATCGAATGAATTTTGGTGCGACTGTTGAAGTTAAAGTAAGTGTAACTCAATCGAAATGACAGATAAAAACACACACACAAGTGAATTTAGACAAGTCGTGAACTCAAAGTTAGCGGTGCGATAGGTTCTTGTGTGTCGCTTCAACAACGAGCACCGAATGTATCCGAAACTGAATTAGGTATGGGCGGTACAAATGCTTGGAAAATCTGTGGCATCTATCCGAATTCAACTTTATCGGTATTTTTCGAAGTTCTCAATCAAGTAAACGAAATCAAATGTTACTCTATTGAACTGAATCGATCGGTTGATTTGTCTTCACTAGGGACAAGCACCAGCCCAAGCTTCACAAGGTGGACAACGAGGTTATGTTCAATTCATAACTCAATATCAACATCTATCGGGCTATAAAAAGATTCGAGTTACAACAGTTGCGAGAAAGTTTGTTTTTGAATAATAGAACAAAATCAAAGCAATGAATTATTCATTTTCTTCAGTCTAATCGATGCCGCAACGAACATGCCAGCAATTGCCGCATCGTTTGATCAAGAATGCGCTAGTGTTGCTATGGCTCGTATAGCTGTCTATCGTTCTGATACAGAAGAAGGTTCAGATGTTCTTCGTTGGTTAGATAAAATGCTCATTCGACTCGTAAGATTCAAAATCACAAATACGACAAAAAACGAATCTTTTCTCTTTTTATTCTGCAGTGTCAAAAATTTGCCATCTACGAGAAAGACAATCCGGGTTCATTTCAATTAACTGATACATTTACATTGTATCCTCAATTTATGTATCATTTACGTCGATCACAATTTCTTCAAGTTTTTAATAACAGTCCCGATGAAACAGCTTTCTATCGGTAGAAACATCTCATTCTCTACAATCTATTTCATCATATTTTTCAGACATTATCTCCTCGTTGAAGATTTAACACAATGTTTAGTCATGATTCAACCAATTCTCTATGCTTATTCATTCAGTGGACCGCCTGAAGTACGAATTCTTTTTTCTTTCTCTTCAATTTCAAAATAAATATCAATTATTTTCTTCTATCTAGCCTGTTCTTCTCGATAGTAGCAGTATTTTGCCCGATCGTATACTTTTAATGGATACATTTTATCATATATTAATTTATCATGGTGAAACCATTGCACAATGGATTAAAGCTGGTTATCAAGATTTACCAGAATATGAAAATTTCAAACAACTTCTTCAAGCACCAGTTGGAGACGCAACTGAAATTCTACAAAATCGTTTTCCTATGCCGCGTTATATTGTTACTGAAGCCGGTGGCTCACAGGTAAATCCATTGCAATCGATCATCTTTTGTTTTCATTTTTTTTTAAATTTAGGCTCGATTTCTCCTCTACAAAGTTAATCCATCACAAACACATGCCAACTATGGATGGGGACAAGTACGATCGTCTTTCTAAAATCATCAAAATAAAACTAATCCGCTTTTTTTGTTCTAGGCTGTTGGCGCACCGATTTTAACTGATGACGTTAACTTACAAACATTTATGGAACATTTGAAGAAGCTTGCCGTATCAACAACAACATAGAAGGAATTACACACACACACACGAATCTTCTTCATTCCTTTTAGTTTAACTGTTATTTTATTCAATAAATCTATTCATGTATGCGTCATTCCTTCGTTTGTTTTTTTTTCTTTTCAAGTAAATGGTCCAATTACGGAATTCATCTCTTTCTATTTCATTTGAATAACGGATGCACATGTATTATTCTTGCTTTTAGCACATAAAACATATCAATATGCTAAAACTATCTCTCTATGAAGTTAAATATGAATAATTGAAAAGAAGAGAAGAACAAAAAATGACAGCCAGTTCTCGTTTTAATGAACTGGAATAATCGGTCTCTACTGATTAGTTCAACGAGAATTGAATCACACGATTTACATGATCGTGAACATTCTAATTAGAGTTTGTTTCTTTTTCCGTGTCGTATTTCATCAAACAATCGTATGAATATTCATTAAAAACAAAGAAAGACAAAGAAAAATGAGAGTTCAAGTTTTATAGAGTCAACGCAAGAAAAAAATCAATTAGAAATCGATACATGCATCAAGGCTATTTCCACAACGATCTAAATAAGAAACGACATTTGAAGAAAATGATGAGTAACTCGAACGGAAGTTGATGACATTCAATGACTGATGAATATAACTAAACTTATCATCATCATGCATGTTTCTCTTTCGCCTTCTCTTTCATTGCGTGTTATTCAAAGTCTATAGACGAATAAAGAAAATCCGATTATAAACTAAGAATCTATATACACATATATATATGTGTTGCTTATTTTATTCAATGTCAGCCCTCGAGCAATCATTAGTTAAGATGTTTATCGTTGACTATGGGATCTATTTAGGTTTCCTTTTTCTTCTTCTTCTTCTTCTTTATATCTATTTCACGTTAAAATAACAAATAACAAGCAAGTAGATTGATATGCTTCTTTTTTTATTATCTATCTAATCAATATTCTGATGATATCCTAGAAAATAAAATGAAACAAACATTTTTTTTCGACAGGATTTGATTGATAAAGAGAACGAGAAGGAAAAAAAAGAATGTCTGCGTGATGAGAGAACTTTTTATAATCTTATTTCCTTACTTCATGAGACACATGTCGACTTGTGCTTAGTAACAGTCAATCAAAAAATCCACTGCTGAGTTGAGTGCACAGACAAGAGATAATCGAACGAGCAGGAAGACGAAGGAAAGAAAACTCGATGATGATGAACTCCATCATTGCTTTCTTTTTCCGTCGGTTTTTTTTCAATATAAGTCTATTTGAGTAATAGAATAATGATTCGATTGTCGCATTTTCTTCTTCGTTCTCATACGGAGAGAAAAAGAAGAAGAAGAAGAAGAACAAGAATGCGGGTTTTCTTTCTATTGAAATATTTTCATCGATTCATATATTTACAAGTATCTATATCGTTAGAGTTCAAGCAAAAGAGAGAGAGAAAGAGAGAGAGATAGATAATACTCTAATCGGGACACGACACTTGAAGAGAAACGGAATCGTAAGAATCTATCATCTCTCGCGAGAACGCACACGTCGTATTCTCGACGCAGTTTTTCTTCTGCATTCTCTCTACGAAAAAAGGAGAAAGAAGGATCGAAGTATTTGTCTTCTCTCCTTTTCTTTTCTATAAACATATCAAGACGACTTAGAAAAAAAAAGAAATTTTTATGCAATGTTATTAGTTTTTTTATTGATTTTCTTTGTTTTCGGTAAGATAATTTGTTGTTAAATAAAAAAAAGTTCATTACGAATTTGACTTATTTTTAATCTAGAAATTCGATTATCATTCGAACAGAAATGTAATCGAGAACGAGTGGGCAAATGGAATGCTGAACAACGATTAATTTGTGATTTACTTGACAATTATCAGGTCAGATGGGGACGACCCGTGAGAAATATGTCAGAAGATGTTGAAGTACGATTCGGTTTGCAATTAATACACATAAGTGATTTAGTAAGTCAAACGAGTGAATATTTGATTGACAGATGAAGACATTTACTTGTTCAGGATGAAAAAAATCAAGTTCTAATTACTAATCAATGGCAAATCTATGTACGTTGATGAATATTTACATTTTCAACTGATCGTTTGTTTTCTTTCGTATTCTAGGAATGGGATGATGAAGCATTGACTTGGTAAATATTTTGAGAAAAAAAAGCCAGTCTGATCAAATTTCTTCTCTTTTCTTTTTTTATTTCAGGAATCCGGATTACTATGGTAGATATATTGTTTTCAAATGAATGACATATCAGACATTTATCGAGGAATTTTAGATAATCTCACGGATATTCGTTTACCTATAAAAAATATTTGGCAGCCAGATGTGACATTATACAACTAGTAAGAACTCGTATTAAACAAATTCCCTGAAGATAAATTTAGTTAATAAACCATCTGTAACTCATTCGTTTATTAAAGTCAAATATGACGATGACGAGAAAAATAAGAAGACATACACGGTTGCCTGGAGAGAGAGATTAGCATGCATCTCGAATTTATTAGATTAATTGTTTTATTCTTTTGTCTAGTGCAGATATACGTCTCGAGGAAAAACGAGAAGTCTTGGCAACTGTTCATTTCAATGGAACAGTATTCTGGAAGCCAATGTCAATTTTTAAGTCAACATGTCAAATTGATATTCGGTAAATTTAGTAAAAAAGAAAAACGAAATTAAGTAGTTGTTTCCTTACAGTCGGTTTCCGTACGATACACAAAAATGTCACATGAAATTTGGCTCGTGGACATACGATCTATCGAAAGTCGACCTACGATTTTATCGTGATATACAAATGTTTGATCTCGATTATTATGTTAAATCGAATGAATGGGTTATTGTTGGCAATACTGCGTCGCGTAATACGGAGAAATATGGTAGATTTTTGTTTTATTTTGTAAATGTTAATCGTTGATGATTTGTATATATAGATTGTTGCCCGGAAATTTATGTTGATTTGAAATTTTATATCGATTTGGAACGAAAAGGTGGATTTTATAATTATATTTTAATTTTACCTTGTGTACTTTTATCGTGTCTTACGTGTATTTTATTTTGGTTACCTGTATGTGAATAATTGAATTTGAATTCAAGAGAACCTTTTTTTCTTGCTTTTATCTTTAGCCGGAAAGTCCATCGAAACTCGTACTTGGTAAATTGAACGAACAAAGAATGAATGTTTATCTTCGTTTTTATTTCTCTAGGAATGAATATATTTACATCATTTTTTGTGTTGCTGCTACTTTTGTATAAAAACATGCCTTCAAATGCTGAACATATACCTCGGATTGGTAATCATTTCATATTTTCTGTCTCTTCATCTCTGTGTTTTATGCATTTGTTCATCTCTCGTTCAGGTGCATATTATTGCTTAAATATGGGTATGATTGCAACGTCAACATTTCTCTGTACAATTGTCGTACATATTTATTTTCGTGGCAGTGGACCAATGCCAACAGTTCTTCGAAAAGTTGAATTTATCCGAATACGAAATGATTATTTTCTAGTTTGTGCTTGTTTTTGTTCCTCGTAGGTTTTTCTCGAATGTTTAGCAAGATTTTTTCGTATGGTTCCTCATACAAATATCTATCAGCAACATGCAGTTAACGGTCTCGTACCACCGATAAAAGCAACATGTGATGGTGATAAATTCGAAAAATTTGAATTATTAAAAGAACGTTTTAAAACATTCGGTGATAAACGAACAGTAACAACAACAAACAATGATTCAATTGAAACATTAGAAATGATAAATAATACGAATCATCAACATCATCATCATCATCATCATTCACATCCTCTTCATCAGAATCAAATACCCGAGAATTCATTAGCTCAACAAATTCAACAACAAATCTCAGCGTCGATTACATTTATGACTGTCGAAAGCGATTTAAAAGAAATTCGAGATTTTCTTCGTACGACACGAAAACATATGGAAGATAAAGAAGCCAAAGCAAAGACAATTAACGATTGGAAACAAGTCGCACTTGTACTTGATCGGACATTTTTTTTTATTTATCTCACAGCAATTATTATTTCACTTGCTGTTATGTTTCCTCGATAGAACAAAGAAAAAATACAAGTGTCTTTTTTTTTTCATTATAAAGTTTCTTGCGATCGGCCACATGAACATTTCAAACGATCGGGTAGTGTTCGATCAATTGAAATATAATGTGTACCACGACTAAAATATTGAGAATTCATAGAAATAGTGAGTTGGTTTTTTTTTTCGAGGGAAAACATACAAGAGACCGATGACGGTACGTTGAGGATTTCGGTTTAATTGATTTCGAGCAAAGAATGACAACGATGAACTATCCTCGGAAGGTAATCGACGAGAATAACGAACACCATCAAAAAGACGTTCGACTAGATAATAAAGGAAATCATTGATCATTGAAATAGTTCTGTTTTTGTAATGATTTTACATTTAGCATGATGAGTATCTTGATTGAAATTAAATTTCACATCGTGTGTTAATCTCTTTACAAAACAAAGATCAATTTGTTGAGTTTAATAATCGATAAATAAAACGAATATTTACAATTGTTTCATTGGCTGTTGAAACGACTTGAATATCCGGTTCCATATCAGCGACTTTTTCTACCAATAAAGTCCACTAAAAAAAAGAAAGAAAGAATGAAAATCATTTTCTGCTTTTGATTTATTGAAATCGAACTAAATTGAATAAATATTCATCCGTCAATTGATCCTGTGGAACAATTCCAGCGACCATCATTCTCGAATTTCTTTGAACGTATAAAATCAAATGTTGCCGTTCTTGTTCGGTGTTACTCGAAGGTATATCTTTCCAGCTGACTTGAACTTCGTTTTTGTATTCTTTCGTCGGCGGATCCGATAGTGTCGTTGTTTGTGATCGTTCACGAGCAAACGCAGGAAATCGTTCGTCTTCATCGTCGCTCATATTATCCGATAGGACAGGTTCGAGTACAATACGTTTAACAGGACCATCATTGTTCGTTTGTTGCTCACAATTCGCAATTGTCAAATCGAAATCACGTGTATCATCGATTGTTGTTGATGAACGTGATGTTTTCTTATCTTTGAGTTCTTGTTTAACATCATCAGTAATCGGAGGTTGATCTTCGACGTTCGATGATGATGGTTCTGAATCGGATTCCTTGAAAACAAAGAAAATCTCTCATAATTCGAGTGTTTTTGTTTTTCGATTTACTTCAGTTGTAAAACCACGTGCATCTCGTTCGTTCTCCGATTGAGATGATGCACCATGTGAATTGAATTTTCTGGGTGATGATGAAGATTCATCAGCTGTATCCGTATCAAAACCAGCTTCTTCCGATGAACCGTATTGATCTTGAAAGACAACTAATGACGGATGTTTTCGAGTGCTGATTGGTATTGATGGTACACTCAATCGATGTGGTTGCATTTTAGGAACTGATGATGATGATAGACTATCGTTGGATGATTGAGCCATATCGACAATGATACTAATCGGTTTACTTCGTGAGCTCGATCGTTCACGAGTCGAAAATTCCGTTTGTTTGCTTGAAAACGTTGACCCTGCTGAAGTAGCGACTGCCGGTTTGGGAAGATAAATATGATAAAGTGAAACTCCATTTCGTAAACGAAATTCTGGGTCCCATGCAATGACATTTTCGGAAATGGGATTTTTTAATTGAAAAAGTAATTGTAAATAATATGATGTCTTAGCATCGCATGTCGAATATAAAATCTTATCATCATAACCCATGAAACCATCTTGAATACCGAAATTCGATTTTAAATTACCGAAAATATGTTTGACTTCGAGAAGAACTCGTTGATAGCCCTTAAAAATAAAACTTGATTTAGTTTGACTACAGCAAAAGATATGATTACATTTTTCAATGGCGTATAGTCGATTGTTGCAAATAGACTTGAAAATATTCGATATTGACTTAGAACATAGGTAATAATCGGTGTCAACGAACGATTAAGAAAACCTTTGATTGCATCTTCGCTTCCATATGTCTATAAAAATGTCCAAAACAAAATAAAAGATGGCTCAAAAACAAAAGAAAGAACGATTGTTACTGATTGAACGTGATTCCATGTTCCGTACAACATATTAAATATACTCAAAATTTGATCAAGATAGAGACGAGCTTCTTCAGCTGTATATCGATCGTCAGGTACACATAAAAACTAAACCACAAACATTCGTAGTTACTCAATTACAAAAGAGATTTCGGGTGTTTTTTTTTACTGCACTATGTCGACCGTAATGTTCATGTGCAATATAAGATTTTCGAAAGTAAAATGTTCGAGCAACAGAATTGAATAGATCATGTTTAAAATACTGAATAATACCAACCATTCCACTACACTCTAATAATTTCTAAAGGCATAAATTCGAGTTTTTTTTTTCTACATCTTCGTAGAGTTATGAGATATGTCACTTGTTTTTTTGATTCTTCATCGGTCGGATAGAAATAAAGTATTGCTATTGGAACGATATCATTACTATCACTCGAATCGTTCATTAAATAAAAATCAAAGATGTAAAAAAACGGTGATGCTGTCGATGATTTAAGAGTCGCCATTGAAAACAACTGATCTTTTGCGTGTGTTATGATTAAATAGTCCAGCAACTACTATTACATTCTTTGCTGCCGACTTTTATCTTTTATTTATTTAGTTGATGTCAAACATTGAAATCAAGCAAGTCACGTTTGTTGTTGCTGTTGTTTAATATGAAGAGAAGAAAAAAAAACAAGAAGAAGAACGAACCATAAATACGAAACATTACATGAAAAATAACAAAAACAATGTATGCCTAAATCTGTTTACATCTATAGTTTTTCTTTTTGTTTCTCGAAAAAATATCGATTGTGAATAAGAATGATGAACGATAGGCGTTCTCACATGAATGAAACGGCATTGGATGAATAATTAGTTGGATTATTGTCAGATTCAAGATTTGTTGTTGTTAGAGATGAATTGTTGGGAAAGAAATTATTTTGATAAAAATTCGGCTGTTGAAAATAATCATTGTGCCAAGTTGAAAGATTTTCGAAGGCCGACGATGATGAGGATGATGACGAAGGAGGAGGAGGAGGAGGTAGTGGTTGAGAATTGCGATCGTCGATAAGTAAATTAATTTCATCATCGAGATTACTAAAAAAATTCGATGATGTTGCGCCAAGTGCTGATGGATCGAATAGAAATTGATCGATTGGATTCGAAGACAGTTGTGATGATGGGAGAGGAGGAGGAGGACGAGGTTCAGTTGATCCTTTCGCGTTTGATTGCGTGTTGTTTGTTGAATTTTGACGAATAGCATAGAATTTGCCGTCAGGTGTTCGAATATACGAACCACGATCGGATTTTATCACATGAATACGCACACCCGCAGGTATCTGTTCACGATCAGTTGCACTCAATTGAACTTGTAGCGGATTTTTTAAAACAATCTGTTGAACGGATATTCCATGTTGTTTTAATTGTTCTAATTTTCTATCGTGTATTTGCTGTTGACTGTATTGAGGTAGTGGTGTCATCATTGATGTTGTGGCTTTCATTGATTGAGAAATCGGATATTGAGATTCGAATGAAGACGTCGATGGTGCTGAATACATGTACGAATGATGCGGATGATCATTGAACAAACGAGAATACGAACGAGACTGTGGCATTCGTGATCGATACGACATGCTGCTCATTCGTTTTTCATCTTGATATTCTCGTTGAGCTCGACGTTTTTCTGCCGATGTTAATTGATGTTCTTTTCGATCGCATAGAAGTGATTCATGTGTAAACGGTACTTTGGTAATTGATTGTGAATATTCTTTACAAGTTCGAATAAGTATGTCATCGTCAGTGATTTCATCGATTTTTGTTAACAGATCAGCTGCTGGTGGTTCTTCTTCAGTGGCGAAATGAATTAAATTCTCGACTTCATTTCGAGTGAATTGATTTTGCGGTTGTAATTCATCGACAACACGATCTGACATGCCTTGTTTAGCTACTTGTCGATCGTAGATACGTTTTTCCATCGTGAAATCAGCGATCAATCGATAGATATAACAATGCCGTCGTTGGCCATAACGATAGACTCGACAGACAGCTTGTGCATCGAGACACGGATTCCATGAAACATCCATGACAATGACACGATTTGCAGCAATTAAATTAATTCCTAAACAACCCGCTCTAAACAACAAAATAAAAAGAAAAATATAATTTTATTCAATTGAAAGACGAGCATACCGAGTAGAAAGAAGAAACAATCGAGCATTGGAATTCGGTGCATTGAATGCATTGATTAATCGTTCACGTTCCAGACTGCTCGTTGCACCATCCAAACGAAAATAATTGCTATTCTTCTCCCATTTCTCGTTGGTCAATGGTATCGTACGTTGACTGAGAAATTCTTCGAGTTTATTCAACGATAATAAACTCTGACTGAATATTAAAACCTTATCGCCAATTTCCACGCAAAGATCTAAGATTGTTAAAGCAACTTGAAATTTAATTCCATTCATCAATTGACCGCAAACGTACGAATTCAACAGAGAATTCGCAAAATCATAGTCGAATTCTTTCTTTTCCATGGTAAACATCGTCGTTTGCGGTTCGAAATTATTGTTCATTTGAGGTGACGCACGTTGATTAACATTGAATCGATTCGGTGTCGATTTTGTTTTGTTTGCATTCTGATCTAACTCAAAATCGAAGTCAACCTCCGAACCATCTTGTCGATCTCGAACGAATTTATGCAAAACATCGGGATGATTCCAAATCTTACAGCAAATAGCAAAGGCTTTCAATGGATTCAACGTTTTATCGGTGATATTCGAAAGTGCACCGACAGCTTCGAGAAATTTCATATATAATTGCCGTTGAATCTGCGAGAGTTTCAGCAGGACAACATATTCGGTTTTCGGCGGCAAATCACATTGAAGAACATCGGCGCCACGTCGTTGAATGAAACCTTCGAGAAGACTATGAAGAACATGTGCACGAGCACGCATCAGTTTGCCATCTTCAGCTGTCGAATCAATACATTGACCGTTGAGTATTGGCCGTTCGAACATATTGCAAAATTCGAGTTTACTACCGAGATAATTCGGACGAACAAAATCAACCATACACCAATATTCGATTAAATTGTTCTGTAGAGGATATCCCGTGAGAACGATTCGACGATGGGTGCGGATCGATTTCAATGCAATAGCAACGCCAGCTTGATGATTTTTTATTCGATGACCTTCGTCACAAATAACTAAATCAGGATTTAGTAAAGCATTGCGTACATCTTCCATTGTTTCGAAGTTTTTCTCTTCTTCTTCTAAATCAACAACAACAACCGGCGTCGACGGTCGATTCACATTCGATCGATTCGGCGTTTTCGTTGGATTTTTTTTCGTTACCAACAAACGAAACATTTCATAGCCCATAATCAATGTTCCACCCGTTTGCGACCATTTTTGTACCATTTGTATGCGTTGTATCGATTTCTTCGTTGTTTCATTTAATATATACAATTGAAACGAACGTTTATATTCAAATTCAGGACTGTCAATTGGACACCAATGATTGAATTCATGAAGCCAATTTTGTATTGTATTTATTGGTACAACAATAAGCACGGATTTGGCCGTCGTATAACGAAGTAGAACGTCGATAAATGTGATGACTTGAAGAGTTTTTCCACAGCCCATGGAATGTGCAAGAATACAACCGAGACCGACTGATGCTTGAAAACGTTGAAGAGACTCAACGATATTATCATACATAAAACGTATGCCACCGATTTGATGCGGTTTAAGTACAGGACAAAGATGTTGAGCTATATACAAATCAGGATCAACAGATGGATGATTAACATTAACAAGAATACGTCCGTTCTCATCAGGTGTATTGATTCGATCGTCGAGATGCAATCGTTGTAGTTTTTGCGTTAGTTTATTATTGACACTTTCGTAATTATTATCGACACATTGTACATCCGAATCATTACTATTATCATCATTGGTATCGATGGGTTCTTTCAATGGTATTTGATCTTCGAAATTCGATGCTAATAATGAACCTAGATCGTCGTCATTTGAATTGGATTTGATTTGTTCATTATCATCATCGTCATTGTCGTCGTCGTCGTCTAAGAGAATGCATTCATCATCATCGATAGACTTATTGATTACTGGTGGCGGAGGTATCAATGGTTGATTGATTTCTTCTAAACGTTTGAGACGTTCTTGTTCAGCTTTGAGTGCTGATAGAGTGTCGTCTTGTAATTTATCTTTCGTCAATAAAGTTCGAATGTTTCGACGTTTATATGATGGTTGACTTTTGGATTTTTTCTTTTTTTTCGTTGCCGGTTTGGTTTTGTCTGATGTTGAATCGAGTTTACGTTTTTTGATTTTGATTTTTAATCCATTTGTTGAAACGATTTCAGCTGTTGATATCGGTGGTGGTGGTAATGATTCTTCGTCTTCGATCTCATCATCATCATCATCATCGTTTGATTCTGTTTCATTATCATCTTCATCATCATTTTTCAAAAACTCATCCAACGTATCTGAGAAAGGCGAACCGTCCGTCATAGCAATTAGATCATCTGAAAAACTTCACAAATATTATTCCTAATCTTTTCATTGAAACTCACCTAATTCGATACGTTTTATGTTCCGTTTCGTTCCTATTGATATTTATTATTTATGGACTTGCACTGTACTCGTTTTCTTTCTTTTTTTTTCTTCCTGTCATTGATCATGTGATTGGTAGAATGAATTCAACCAATGAATAATCTCATTTGTCGTACGTTCTTCAAGAACATTTGCACGACGTTGGGTAAATTCTAACAGGGAAGAAATTCATAGAAGATTGAGCAATTTTTATGTCACAATCTAAAAGATAAATTGTGTCATCTTGTTTTTTCTGCAACAATTAATTCAGTCTGATTCGAGATTTGTTTGTATTTGAAGTACTCAATGAACTTATATATCGAACAATTCGATGATTTGAATTGTCGATGGTTGGTTAATTGATAAGAACCAATGTGAAATTTTGTGTATTGTCAGACACATTTCTTCTTCTAATTAAACATGAGTAAATCACATGAAATTACAGCTTGGATCGATTTAAATATCATTGATAAACCATGGGGTAGATCATTGACAAAAGAATTCGATGAGAAAAAATCGAAATATCTCATCGAAAGTATGCCCGTACCAAATACAATCGCATGGTTAGTTGTTGTTGTTTGTTGGGTTTTTTCGATTCAAATCATCATTATCCTAGGTCAATATCGAATGTTGCAAATAGTATCGATGAAGAATTTGTTAGTCAATTATTACTTCTCATGACAATCGAACAATTCTTTCAATTTGTATCTGTTTGTCAAACGAATAAAAGCAACATGTCAGATCTATTTCAAACAATTAATAGTAAATATAATTCAAAAAAATCGATCACCATCGTTGTTATCGGTGTTAATTCATCATTAAATTTAACTAAAACAATTCCACGTTCATCAGGTATTAAATCGACTGATCTCGATAATATCTATCTTGATTTACAATTACAATTCAATTGTATTATGAAATATGCTGAGAATGAACACGATCTTGCATCGTTAATTCTTTCGTTTACGAAAGCGGTTACCGTTGCACCGGAAAAACGTTTGAAGAATATGTCGCCATTTTCGTTTCATGTCGATGCTATGAAACAATACAAACCGATTCGTGTTGATATCGATCAAGCAAATAAAACGCTCGAACAACTATGGAAACAGATTCTTCAACAATTTCCACACATGGGCACGGAACAAGCACAAGCAATTGTGAATCAATACGGAAGTGTGCAAGCATTAGTTCAAGCATATCGATCGTGTACAAATGAAAATCAAGCGAAACTATTATTAGCAGATATTCAAGTTCGTCGTGGAGCAGGAGTTTTAACAACAACACGAAAAATAGGACCGCAAATGTCAGAAAAAATCTGGAAACTATTCACATCGAATGATGGAAATGATCTTTTATAAAAAAAAAAGAGAACATAAAGATTTATTTATTTTTTATTTAATTGTAGATAGAAATAATGTTTCTTGTTGTATTTGATTTTGATCATACGATTATCGATGAGAATTCAGATCTTCATATAAATAAACTTTTTCCTTCGGATGAAACTCGATCGATAGCTGAAAAGACGCGTCCACAATTCGATTGTTGGACAGATCGTATGCAAGAAGTATTCCGTCAATTACATCAATTCAATATCAAACAACAAGATTACATTGAAAATATGCAACAAATTCCCTTAACACCGGGTTTTTTACATCTAATTCAATATCTTCATTCATTGCCTAACAGTCATCTTATCATAGCCAGTGATTCGAATCTCGTTTTTATTGATACAATTTTAAAACATCATCAACTCGATTGTGCATTCAAAGATATATTCACAAATCCAGCTTATTTCAGTCAGGAGAATGGTTGTTTAATCATCGAACAATACGGACAGCAGACATGTCCAACATGTCCATCGAATATGTGTAAACGAGAAATCATTGAGAAATATATCCACGCAAAATTTCCATCCGATACTCGAGTATTATTCGTTGGTGATGGACATAATGATGTTTGTGCGGCTGTTAGTTTGAAGAAAGGTGATCTTGTTTGTGCACGAAGTGGTTATCGAATGGCAAAGGAATTGAAAACGAGTAAATTACAAGCCGAAGTTTTTGAATGGACCGATGGAAAACAAATCGAAGATTTTATTAAAGAGAATTGGTTGAAATAAATAAAATTGATTGATTTATTTTTTATTGCAGATTAAAAATCTATAAAATATGTTTGCAAATTTTAAACAATATCTTCTGGTAGAGAAACATTTTTGTACATCAATTAAATCGTTCTTGTTCTTTTTTTTTTCTTCCTATTCAATAAAAGAAATCAACAATTCAATGTAGAAATTTTCATTTAACTTCGAAATCATTTTTACCATTAATTCCTATGGTTATCGAACAAACAGGACGTGGTGAACGAGCCTATGATATCTATTCACGTTTATTAAAGGAACGAATTATCTGTGTTATGGGTCCGATAACCGATGAATTATCGAGTTTAGTTATAGCACAATTACTTTTTCTTCAATCGGAAAGTTCGAAAAAACCCGTACATATGTATATCAATAGTCCAGGTTAGTTTGTTGGTTCATATTTTGATCAACTGTACGTTAGATTCTTTTTTGATTAGGTGGCATTGTTACAGCTGGTCTTGGAATTTATGATACAATGCAAGTATGAAGTTAATTGACTGCGTAAGATGAAAAATCTCGACTTCGAATTTGTAGTATATTACACCACCGATTGCGACTTGGTGTGTGGGCCAAGCATGTTCAATGGTAATAGAAAATTAAGATAAATCATAATCATAGCTTTGAAATTTATTATTTTCAAAAGGCGTCACTTTTGTTAACATCCGGCTCGCCTGGTCTTCGCCATTCATTACCACATTCGTTCGTAGAATACTATTAATTTAGATACAAAAAAAGCCTCTTGCTCTTCTTCTTCTTCTAGGCGAATTATGGTTCATCAACCATCAGGTGGCGTAAAGGTATAATTATATTCGCAAAATTTCTGATTACTACATACTGTTTTTCTTTTTTTATAAAAAAAAGGGGCAAGCAACTGATATTATGATTCATGCGGAAGAAATATTAAAATTAAAGCGTTTAGTCAACCATCTTTATGTTAAACATACGGGTCAAACAGCGGAAGAAATCGGTAGGAAACTAGTTTTTCTATTTTTTCTTCTTTTTCACAGGCTTTATTTATTCGAATTTTTATTAGAAAAACTGCTCGAACGTGATCGATTTTTTGATGCTGAAAGTGCAAAACGTCTTGGCCTGATCGACAAAGTTCTCGAACATCCTATTCAAGACATGCAAAAAGAGGATGACAAGCAACAAAAATCATAATTCAACTTTTTCTTGTCTCAAAACAACAACACACACACGTATAATAAAATAGGATTTTCTGTGATTCTGTCAAATCTAGTTCAAACTATTCAAAAATTTGATTAACACAATAATTTCATATTAAACACGAAATCCTATTGCCATTAGTTTGTCATGTCAAAAAAGAAAAGATTTAGGTTGATTTCAAACCGATAGACAGACAATATTTATTATTAGTTAAGACTAATGAAATGTAGGAGTCAAAGAAAAGATAGAAGAGTTTTTCTTTTGTTTTCTACGAAAGTACACGTCGCATAATATCTCGTGCCACTCCACCTACTTCATTGACAATCATCGGATTAACGCCTATTTTTTGTGCACCGAATTGAACGACCTGCGCAGCCACATTTCCGACTGCACCGGGAAATGGCGACGGACTTCTCCCACGTTGTCGTCCAGGAAATGGCGATGGACTTCTGCCGCGTTGTTGAGGATTATTCAAGTAGGCTTGCATTTGAGCAGCAATCTTATTATAGTGCATACCAGTGCCAGGATTCATTCCTGTGGGAAAATTCATTGTGTTAACTGACACGTCAAAATTGTCCTACGGTCACGGTTTTTATTCAATGATAACAGCATCACGAGCAAAATTTATACGAGTAGATCAAGCGTGACAAGAAAAAAAATTAGTAATCAACTCGTAATTTTTTTTTCTTCTTTCTGTTGATAAAAAAAAAGAGGAAAAGCAATCAACAATAACAACATTAAGACAATAAAAAAACGCCTTCCAATTAAGTCGTATGCCGTGCTTTTGTTATTAGATTGTCCTTATCTGCATAGATATTTCGGCATGCAGTCCGCTGAGTCTTGGTTTGATCGGTTAAAGAAGCAGGCCGTTGAGTTGATATTTTTCTTGTTGTTCGTTGATTACTCGTATTTAAAAGATTTGGACTATCCTGTCGAGTTTTACGTTGATTATCGAGATTTTCTCGTTGAATACGTGTAAAACGTGCCTGAAAATAGGGTGATTTACGATCTTGACAATGAAATAAACGTCGACGTAATTGTCTAATATCACTCTATAAGAGGAAAAACAAACACAATCGAATATAAAAGCAATAAAAAAAAACAAAGTTATTCGTCATACTCGAAATCTTGCATTTGCAAAACCGTAAATAATCGGATTGAGTGCCGTATTTGATACAGTGAGAAAATGTGCTGTTATGTACAGAAGTTTTAAAACTGTTGGATTAGGACAAAAATGTTGATAAGGTGTACCGGCATGACACAATAAAATATAGCTTAATTGAAAGACATTCATTGGTAACCAAAGAATAGCATATAGAATAACAAGCGCAACTAACATTTTAATACCCTAAAGAAAAAAAAAGAATATAAATTTAAATAAACTTGATAATGTTTTATCTTCAAATGAATAGAATTTTCAATTAAGCATAAAAACACGTATCAAATCTCGTCGCTCACTCATATAAAAAAAAACCCTTTTCCATCTGATGTTCCTACAGGAGACAGGAGATGAATTCCCATTAAATATTCCCGACATTAGATCTCCTATTTCATTAAAAAATAAACCCCATGTAGGATTGTTTCATTCCTTGAAACAATATTATTAATTATTTATTAGACATATTCGATATCGAATACAACAGAATAAAGAATTTTCTAATGAGCGGAAGCGACAGATTTTTTTTTTCGATATAAATGCCATTCTAGTTGAATTAATTGTGTACTTGGAAATGTCGATGTTTCATAATAATAAGAAGAAAACAAACTTTTTTATACTATTCGTCAACTATGATCTTTGTCATTCAATCAAAAAGGCAGGAAAAAAAAGGAGATTTTAATTTTTTTCTCACTTGTTTTAATTTCTTTTTAAATTGAATATTTTCATTTGTAAATAAATTTTTACTGTTTGTATTCGAATTTAAATCATAATTAACATCGTTACGTCGTTGCCAGAGAAGAACGGCTATGCGTAGATAAACGAAGGCGAGAATAAAAAATGGAATGAAATATGTTTGAAGAAAATTTAAGATCGTTCGTTGAACTTCAACTGGCCGTGTGCCTTTATTTGGTACACATTGAACTGTATCGACAAGACGATATTGTATCTGTTGAAGATACATCATTGTTTCCAATGAATCCGATGAATTCTCCAATGAATGAGAGTAATCATGTAATAATTGTTGAGAATTTACCCAGAGACGTCGTTCCTCTTGAGGAATTGATCGTGCTGGTGACCAAACAATTGCTAAAAAGATACTCAATATCCAAATGATTAATATGGCAAGAAAATTTCGTTTCTTAGCCGAATAGATTTTAATTGTTAATGGATATTTTAAGACGCAGTATCGGTCAATAGCAATAGTGATTAATGTTAATAGAACGCCAGATACAGAAAATGTTTTAAAACCATCTAAAACGCCACATAATGCTTTTGCGTAAAGCCAACGTTGAAATATAAGTGAGGTAATTGTAAATGGTATACAGTACATTGTCATTATAATATTAAATAAGGATAAATTCAGCAGAAATGGTGTCAATTCTGAACGAGAACGACGACCAAAGAAAAAGATAATAATAGAGACTGAATTCGTAAAAAAAGAAAACATTATCATAATACCATAGATAAGTAAAATAATGATTTCGTATGTATATAAATCCGAAAATGAGAGATAAGTTAATGCGTATGTGTCGGTGTAGTGTTTTAATTGTATTGCTTTATTGCGAAGAATTTCGTGTGAAGTCATCATTGAATCTTTAAAATAGAAAAGAAAGAAGATATTTATAGATAGATAGACGGAGAGATATGAGTCCTTTTTTTCCTCTTCTTCCTATATATGATGATTCCAATTTTGTTTCTCGTCTTTTTAAGAATGATAATACTCATTTCCCAGTACGACACACAAGCGCAGTCGAAGAAAAGAGAAAAGAAAAAGGAAAAAAAATATGATGAATGATGGCAGATTGATGTAGTGTATAATCATGTCTACCGAAGGATATTTATTCACTAAAAATATATTCCTAAACAGTATCTTTTATTAAGTATATTTAATAATAATGAATGATTCGAGAGAATAAAAAAAAAGATAAGCCTCATAAAATATTTTTTCCTGCATAATAATAATAATCATCATTACAGATGTAGATATGAAAGAAAAACAAGAGACTTATTATGAATATATACTTTTCATTATGTTTTATCACGCTACCAACAACGAACGAGGGCATAGACACATACACACACATATGGTTTGTTCATTCGTTCATTGAATAGTATAATTGCCATCATTGAGAAAAGAAAAGTAAAGGAAACTCTATAAGATCGAATGCTATTGACACTCAAATGAAACTACTTAATGGAGGTCATTGAATCTAATGCATGTATTTATCAATTTAGTTTATACGTAGTGTTTTTCTCTTATTTCCGATCGTCGAACTATGCACTTGTATATATCACGATGTACTCTCGGAAGTACGCCTAGACGAATTATGGCATCGATGATTTTTTGTTTTGATGAAGTATCTTCAGTTCGAAGTATTTTAAACAGTAAATTTCTAATTCATTCACATTCACCGATCTTTTGACAATCGGACACGAAGACTGTCAACATTATTTTTTTTCTCTTCAATGCAACTGTCATAAAAGAAACAAGACAAGTCTTTGTATCACATCCTTTTTTTTTTACATATTTGACTGAGAAAAAAAAAACTTTGTCACACTTGTTATTTATTCGAGATTAAAGTTCATTTCGATTTATATTATTTCCAGGAAACTGTGCTCATTCTTTGTTTGAATGATTTCTCTGCATCGATGAATTGTATATCATTATTATTATAAAAAATAGTCTGAATTGTGTTCTTCTTTGTTCTGATAAAAATGACGTCAAATAATTGCGGTATTGAACATTTTGTTCTTATATCATGAACAATAGTAAAACTAATTGAAAACTATAATTATACTTCCATCAACGAGTTTGACAAGAACGCGATTTTTGAAGAAATTAGTCTAACTGAAAATAAGTTCATTTAACACCTAAATACACTAGAGCGATTCATTTCTTTATTATCATCGAAGTAACTTTTCTTCCTATTAACCCCTGAGTATAGGACAACGATCTAAAATTAGATTGCAATATTGTAACGTAGCAAATAACTAAATACGTGGTTTTTTCAAATAAAACAAATTCAATCAATTACGTTTGTTATCCAACTTCGTGTATAAACTTCGATGAAAATAAGATTCATCATTATCATATCTACTACAGAGTATAGTAAGCGTAAATGTTTAAAATAACCACGCACGAACCTTTTTTAGAGATAAACTTCCGGTTATTTTAACTGGATTAATTATGATCTCTATGATGTTTGTTTCTTTTCCCTCGACGTAGTTTTTTTTACTCTGACACTATCGATGATGCGTTAAATTTCTCTGGTTACACAATCCCTAGATGTCAGACGAGAACAATAGGACGCATTTTGTCGCTATTTTAATCATGAAAGAGGATATATCTTAGTTTTGATGATTGACAATGAAATCGGTATGGTTTCTAATTAAATAAATAAAAGAACAGATTAATCGGTGAACAAATATTTTTGTTAAATGCAGGCGATAGCACCGGTTGATGTTCATGTTGAAAATGATTGGCATGATAAACAAAAAACTCGAATGCGTACACGTGCTGTGAAAAAAACAATCAAGATTCCAAAACAAACAGTTAAACCGAAATTAATTTCACCAGTTCATTCGCAAAGTTCATCGCCTAATCGAGGACCATGGTAGGTCATCTTTTTGATTAGAAATTGATGTTGAATAGAAATTTATTTGATTCACAGGGTACCAGCACCTGCTCGTTCAACCAAAGGACAAAAAATATCTTGGCAGGTTGGATAAGAAAAGATTGTTTTATTTAGTTTTTCTATTTTTTTGATATTTTTTGTGTCGATTCAGAGTTCGAAATCGCGGCTCGAAATTAATCCTGTAACTGAAATAATTATCGATGATGAATTGAATACAGATCGTAGTTTACAAAATACAATAACTCATTCACCACCGAATACACCTTCAACAGAAACCAATGATAAATTAATGACTGAAATTCAAACATATGAAAAACGTATTCAAGGACTCATCGATGGCATTGGCATGCTTAAAGATCGAGTATAAAAATCTCATTTGAGTTTGTTAAACAGAAAAGAAAACATTTCATTATTAGATTCAAAGTCATGCTAGTCAAGAACAAACAGATCAACTTCGTTCAGAAATCGATTCATCGTTACTTGAATTAGAACAAATTCAACGGAACTCTTCGGCTCAGACTCGAGCACGTTCACGTTCGTATTCACCGAGTACGAAAGAACGAAAACGAAGTACAACACCGAAAGTATCCTTTCAAGATGATCAACCAATTATCGAAAAGTTGTATAATATCTAATGTTGAAATTATATTCGAACACTTTTTTTTTTATTCTATACTTCAGACGAAGACCGAGAAGTACAACGCCCATTCAAGGTCCAATCTATTTGAATCCTGATCGAGAACAACTTTTAATTTCTCTAACTGAATCCGAAAGTGATATTACACAAATTATCAAACAATTATCATCGATTAAAGATAGTCTCGCACGATTAAAACTCGTACGTTAACCAAAGTTTATCATTCCACCCTAAATAAGTTCTATTTATTTATTTATTTAAACTTCAAGATCAGTAGAAAAAGAAACAAGCGATAACATTTTTTTTTCGTTTACTTTTCAAATTGTTGATTTGTGTGTATCTAAGGTTTCAGCTAGGAGAAGAGAGAGAGAGAGAGAGAAAAAAAATTGAGTGTATATAAATCGAAGTGTGTACATGCCTTTAGGACGATCAAACCGTATCGTTTGAAGTTGATCAATTGCATCGCAATCGAAACGAACTTCTGCATTCGATTGAACAATACGAACGTTCAAATCGTCAACTTAAAGACAATCTTCGTCAACAATATCATTTAGAAGCTGAACATGCTATTCAAGTTGAACAAAACGAAGCATTAAAAATGCACATCAACGAACTTCAACACGAAAATCAACATATTCGACATGTTTTATTAGACAGAGAAAACGATAATATTATGTTATTAAACGAACTCGAACGTATAAGAAATCAAACAATCGGCTTTGATACAATGAAAACATCATTGGAACATAATCGTGCTCATCTTCAACGAGAATTATACACCAAAGAAGGAGAAATCAATCGACTTCAATGTGCCTTACGAGTACACTAATCTTTACATTTTGAATATAATTCATTTTTTTTGTTTTCAATAGTCATTAGAACGTGATCTTCAACGTAGTCGTCAGCATTGTAATCATCTCCATCGATCGATGAAACGTCCATCTTTATATTCTCCTCCAATTAGTTCATCTCCACCACCGTCGCCTCCGCCTCCTCCTCCTCCGAAGAAAGCTGTAACAACCGAACGATTGCTTGATCAAGAAAGTCAGGCTGAAATCGCCCGTCTACGTGCCCAATTAGAGCAAGCTGAACAGTTAGCAAATGAATATCAAGCCCAATTACGTACACAAACATTGAAATCATCGGCGAATAACAGTCGAAATCATTTATCAGAAATTGAATTAGAAAAAGTCCGTTTTAAATTACAAAAACGTATCGAAGAACTCGAACCATTGCCCGAACTATTAAAACAAGCCGAACAGAAAAATGTAATCTTACAAAAGCAAATCAATGACCTACAAAAACATCAAACGCCGGTCAATGCCGATGATCAATATCGAATTTTACAACGGTAAAATACTCTCATTCTTTAATAAAAAATCAGCAATTTTACATTTGTCTTTTGGTTTTTTTTCTTGCAGACGAATAACTTCGTTAGAAGAACAAAATCAGAAATTAACCGATGAACTACGAGCTGTTCAAAGCAGTTCTCGACAATTACCTGAATCGAAATATCGAGACGATACAAAATTTGTGCAACCACGAACAGTAGTAGTTCCTTCTCAACCGAGTATGTTCGATCTCGAACAACAAATTGCTCGTCTTCGTCTCGAATATACTCAATTAAAACGCGAAAAAGATGATCTCGAACGACGATTCAATACTCAATTAAGTGATATGAAAAGTAAATTAGATCAATCGAATAATACGAATCGTTCAATGCAGAATTATTTGAATTCATTGAAAACAACTTACGTTACACTTTTTAATGAGACAATACCAACATGAAAAACGATTGATTTGACTGAAGTTTCCTCAGGAATCGTTTTGTTTTGTTTTTCTTTCTTTCTGTGGGATTATAAATCGAGTTCTCTATGTGTATTCGATTAATAGAATGTAGCAAAACCTTTCTTTTTTTTTATTCACAGTATATTCAAATTAATTGATTAAATAGAATTTGTTCTTTTTTTCTATTTTAAATTACACTGCAAATTATTTACACAGAAAAAAAACAAAATTCTAATGCTTGTGATGATATGCTGGAGCTGGATAGTAATAACCAGGTCGACCGCCGATGTAACCATCTCGATTTATATCGATATGTGTAGCCCGTTCGATTTTACCGATAAGACCTAGAGAAACCAATAATGATGATGATGATGATAAGATTATGATGATTTACCTCCGCCTGGTGCGGGTCGATATCCGCCAATTACACCATCACGATTGAAATCAATATGAGTTGCTTGTTCGAGTTTTGCTCGAATGCCTGGTCCACCAATTCGACCATCGCCATTGAGATCGATACCTAGTTTCGATTCTAATTTGTTTGTTAAATAATCTGCAGAGAAATCAATAAGAATAAAATAAATAACATCTTCGATATTCTATCACAAGACTTACTCATAGTTGTTTTTCTTCTCTTTGTTTTCGATATGTAAGAGGATAGTTCTTCTTCTCTTTCTTTATATACTCAAGAGACCGAAAGAGGAGGAAAGAGATGAGTCAATAGGCTTTTCGAGAAAGGAAAGAGCCTCTGACGTTATGATATGTATGCATGTATGGATGTAGGAGTTGTCAATGAGTCATACAACAATGAGTATATTTTATTTTGCATACTGATCTGGATATCAACTCGTTCAGTTTCTATTAGAAAAGTTTAATCTTCCAGAACAAAAAAAATCATATAAGATGTTCTCAGCATCTCTTCTATGACATAGTTTGAAAGCATTTCTTAGTATTGTTCAAGTTGTTGTAGCTATTGCTTCTTATGTAGTCATTTCAACTTCTGTCGATGTTGTTGTTATTGTAGTAGTGGTGGTAGTGGTAGTTATTAGTGTTGTTGTTGTTGTAGTGATAGTGGTAGTTATTGGTGTTGTTGTAGTGATAGTGGTAGTTATTGGTGTTGTTGTAGTGATAGTGGTAGTTATTAGTGTTGTTGT
>Ga0209935_1002120_pt1 | contig 26103 bp, 36 predicted proteins | sample ThiBio_1000_plan_2_FD_183958 | JGI IMG/M metagenome (GOLD analysis project Ga0209935, IMG submission 183958) | Wastewater bioreactor microbial communities from Cape Town, South Africa - Thiocy_cont_1000_plan (SPAdes) | ecosystem: Engineered > Bioreactor > Thiocyanate-remediating >...
CTCCCGGCGACGTGGCGGTCGACGTACGCCATCAACGCATCATCGTCGCAGATTCGCTCAACAACCGAGTGGTAGCCGTGTCGGCGAACGATTTCTCTCGCGCGTTCGTGCTCGATGGTAGAGGGCTGGCATCGAACGAGCCAGGCGCGTTTCAGCTCCCAGCAGCCATTGCGATCGACTCTGAACGTGACCGCTTCGCTGTTGCCGATGCCGAGAACCATCGAGTGCAAGTACTGTCGTCGATCGATGGCTCGTTCTTGTTCGAGTTCGGCTCTCAAGGCGATCAACCAGGCCAGCTGCACTTCCCACGAGGATTATGCATCGCCAACCAAGGTCGAATCATCGTCGCCGACACCAACAACAATCGATTGCAAGCATTCACTCACGAAGGCCATCACATCTCATCGTTCGATTGTGGCAGCGAGTTACCCTACGGAGTGGCATTCGACGAGCATCGAGGTCTCATCGCCTTCTCGGCAGGCAATCGAGTGCATGTGATTGGAGCCAATCAATGGCTTGCCCACACGTTCACATGGCGACCAGATCGTCATCGATATGCTCCATCATGGATGAAGCAAGTCGTATTGACGATGACGATGATTCGATCGCTGGTCGATGATTCGAACGCGATGTCGATGATTCCGAACGAGCTGCTGTTCGCCATCTTCTCGTATCTCGGCGCGCCATCAGCAGCAGCAGCAGCAGTTAGTTCCACTCGCAAGTGCGACATGATGTAATGCTCTACACTCTATGACTCCTGACACACTCTCTATGCATTTGACTTCATTGTGGATCATCGTCGATCGATAGATAGATTCGCGATTGTTCGGTGGATGATTCCGCACCACAGCACATTCCGTCTCCATTCTGAATGAAGCGGTGTAGTTAAGAACAGTGGTGCCACTCACTACCACACACACACGCGCACACGCACGCCATGGCAGCTCCTGTTGTTGACGACCCTGCTGCTACTGGCGCGCAGACCCCCGAGGAGCTGGGCCGTCAGCTGTGTGAGGTGGCCTTCAATGGTCAGTTGACTGCCGAGCGCGACACGCTCGCGCTACTCGAGCGCAAGGCCGACATCAACTACGTCGATGGCGACGGCAACACGGCGTTGCTGCTCGCTTCGATGACGGCATCACGCAAGGTGGCCATCGCACTGATCCAACACAAGGCCGATATCCATATCCACGGCGAGATGGGTCGTGTGGCGCTTCATTGGGCGTGCTGGCGCCAATGCTTCGACGTGGTGCAGGAGCTCGTGAGTGCCGGTGCCGATCTCGACGCACGAGACCAACACGACATGACGCCTCTCATGTGGGCGGTGGCCGAGAGCGACGACTACTCCGACGAGATCGTCGAGTATCTGATTCAAAAGCGCGCTCAGCTGGATATCGTCGATTCGCAGCGCGAGACTGCCCTTGTTCAAGCGGCCGGCACGGCTCGCAGCAATGCAGTGACGCTGCTCATTACTCATGGCGCTGACAAGGACATTCGCGATGTGCGTATTGGCGAGTGAGTGCTACGAGCGCCTGCTCACCGAGTGCTGTTGATACGCTCGTAGAGCAAGGACCGCGTTGCTGCCGATGCTGCCGCAACCGATGAGCTGCGCGAGCAGATCGAGTCGTTGAGTACGTGTTCCCTCTTCTGCTCTCTCGCTGGTGCGAGCGAACTCTAAGCAACTCTATGCTCTGCTGGCATGTGTACATGAGGTACCGCAGCGTACCGCTGGAGCCTGGAGATGTATCCGTATGCACCTGAGCGTGTACGACGCGCCATCTGGGGCGTGACTCTCGCTCGATCGTTGGCACCAGCGGGCTCGATCTTGGGCTTGCTTCCGAACGAGCTGCTGTTCGAGATCTTCCAGTGGCTTTGAAGTGCCGCTGATGATCGACACACCTTGATCGCGTCGATCGATTGGAAAGGCCCTATTGTATTCATGGCTTGTATTGTAACCTCGCTAGCTGGCGATTGTGGTTGAGTGGTTCCGAATATCTCAATCTCGATCTCGACAATCGATCTCGACAATCGATAATCGATTACCGGAGTTATCGTTCGATCTCTCTCCTGGCAATCAGCTAGTTCCCCTCTCGATAGAATGTCGGTGGCACGCTTGAAATCAGCGGGTTACAGTACCGATAGCGGTATCATGATCGCGAGAGATGGCACGCAGAGTCGCGTCAGCGGCAGAGACGATATGTGGAGGGTTTGTATCTAGCGAGGACCAGAGGACTACCGCTGATAGTTGTTTGCTTGCTCGCTCACTCATACATCATCTCCAATCACTCACGTCTATCTATCTATCTATCTATCCACGCATCCACCATCCATACTATCACACGTCCCATCCACCGATTTGATCAATCTCGTATCTTTCTATTGTAGTCGATCAATCGATCGTACGCAGGAATCGATCTCCTGTCGTCAGATACATTCATTTGATTAGCCAGCAAGCTCGCTCACTCTCTCTAGCAAGCACTCTCTCTCTCGCTATCTCTTGTCGTGACACCCACGAATGGCGAGTGCTGCAACCCAACCAACTGCTACAGCAGTATCACAACTTCATACACGACCCAAGTTCCTTCCTCCAGAGGGATCTCTCGAGGAGGCGGTGCATCTCGGCTCGTCGGCGGCCGATCTCCTCAACAAGAAGCCCAGCGCACAACGCAAACACGTGACCCTGGTCGCGACCACGCTGCTCGAAGGCCAATACTACTCTGGCCCGGCGAGTAGCTACATTGATTACCTTGCCAACCAAGACGACGAGAACCCCTTCCTCGCCAACGTCGACGAGTGCGTCGTGGCCGAGCGACGCGCCACACAAGCCGCGAGTGCCAAGCGCTCGTTCCAGCTCGCGTCTCTCGAGCCATCGATGCCGCACGCGGCATTGAACAGCCCCGACTTCTACCTCACGCCCGCGAGTACCACTCCCAATCCACCGGCCTCGACTCTGGTCGATAAGTGGGGCTTCATTCAACGGCCTGATGTTGCACCAACGCCTGAGGGCAAGAAGCTGAAAGAGCATCGCGACCCGAAGCCCGAGCGCTGGCCCGAGGTGCTCGCCAAATGGGACTCGTATTCGGACGACAAGCGCAAGAAGGTACGCGCTGCTACTAGTGGCGACCGGCATGTGTATTCGAGATGGAGCCCATGCGATTCGTGTTGAGCTTTGGTGGCTAGTGGGCAATGTCCAACATCAGAGAGAGATCGAGATCGATCGAATGTGATCGATGAGTGCACTGACGTTGTGATTGATACAACAGATCAAACAACGAGCCAAGAAGGCACCGATATCAGACAAGGCTCGTGGTGGCGTGTGGCAGGCATTCGCTGGCGCGTTCGAACTCAGGCAGGAGTTCCCGTCGCTGTACCAAGAGGCCCGCGAGCGGGAATGCAACATTGATATGCACCAGCTGAGCAAGGACATTGACGAGCTGTCCGGCATGCACGCGTACTACATTGTTACTGGTGGCCGTGGGTATGTATCCACCCCCTTCGATCGCCGTGGCCATATGCTGTAGCACTGGCTCGCATATCTCATTTGTCGTCGTTGTCATCGTCGTTCGTAGCCAATTGGGATTGCAGCGTGTGATCGTTGCTGTTACCTCGCACATTCCGTTCTTGACCTACAGCAAGGGCCTGCTGCACTTTGTATCGCTCTTGCTGGTGTACATGTCCGACGAGGTGCGTGCGCGGCATTGCGCCCCTCGACGGTCTCTTGGTTGTGATTGACACGGTTGACGCGAGCAGGAGGCCTTCTTCACGTTTGTGGCGCTCTGCCAAGACCCCGTGACCATGTCGTTCTACGAGCCTGGTTCGCCTGCCATTGTCAAAGCATGCCGCCTGCACTCGCAGCTGCTGGAGACATGTCTGCCACGCCTCGCGAGCCATCTGGTACGCTCTGCCCTGATCTCGATGGCCGCTACTCGTCCTCTTGATGCTCATTGCTATCGCGCGTTGCACACGAACTCTGCATCGAGCAGGCGAAAGAAGGCCTCGATACGGTCGTGTACCTGCCACAGTGGTTCGAGGGAATGTTCGCATATGTTCTGCCGCACCAGTACACGGTGCGTATCATCGACGTTTGCTTCGCCGATGGCTTCCGTGTGCTGCCTCGATTCGGCCTCGCGGTGCTCAAGGCCATGCAAGCCGAGTTGTTGAAGCTGCGCTTCTCGGACCTCGTGGCGCGACTGCTCTCGCCGGCCTCGCTGCTCAACGCGCCTCCCGAGGAGGTCGTCAAGACTGCCATCGGCTTCAACGTCGCGAGCAAGCTCGAAAAGTTTAACAAGGAGCTCGGCTCCAAGTAGCGCTGCGCCATACTGTCCGGCGCCTGCGATCCGAGAGATTGACGAGATATCCTGCTCCTCCTGCTGCTGCTTCTGCTCCTCCGATCGAGCGGCATCTGTACCATACTCGTGGCCACCCTCAAACGTGCGTGTGGTGTGCCCTGTAGTGTTGACAACAGGACGACGCCGTCCTCCCCCTCCTCTACCTGTATATCATAATGAACAATCAACTCCATTTCGATTGTGGCAGCATGCAGCTGCACGATACCACCGAGTAGTTGCCGGAGAACGAGGGAGTGGGAGTGCCTATGTATGTATAGTTGGATCAAATCTACAGCCGGTACGAGACTACTGACTCGAGCAGGTGGCATGGTTCACATGCGCACCAGCCACGGCGCATGATGCTCGGGTATGCTGATCAGATCAATGTCGAACAGCTCGATGAACTGTTCGTTCATCAGCCTCACCTGCCAATCGAACAAACAACCAATCACATGGTCAATATCTCGAACGAATGAGCGAGCGTGGCTTGAGTGGCTCGAGAGAGAGACGCAGGCACCTTGCTGCCAGCATAGCGGCGATACTCTTCAAAGATCGACGTCAGGTTCCATCGTTGTAGCTTCCGCAGACATCCGATCACGGTGCCGGTGCGATGGCGACCCAGATTGCACATGATAGCCATTGGATAGTTCTAGCCAATGATCGAATCATCAATCATATTCGATTTGTGTTCGAGGTGGTGTTGTGCGGTGGTACCTTGGGGTTGAGAATGAGCTGCACGGCCGTGATGACGACCTCCTCGGACAGCTGGTTCCACGGACTCAAGCCCTCTCCATCACAGATGCCAACGTGATGGAAATCGATCTCTTGATCGTCGATGAACGATAGGCTACATTGCCAGACAGATCGATTGGTCGATTGGTCGATTGAGCAGGAGATACACCGGAAGGGCGCCACGTACAACTGGTAGGAAGGATCGTCGGGAGCCAGGTAGATGATAGTGCGCAACTGCAGCTTCTCGAGGAACGGGAAGTTGAGTGGATTCGGCTGGCCGCATCGATAGAGATCGTCCTCGACCTAATGGTGTGTACGTGGATGCGTTTGTGTGCGAGTATCTCAACGTTAGGCCTCGAATTCGAGCGATCGATGTTGCATTGGAGGGCAGCAAGCACACACCATGCCAAAGTTCACTGGCGGTATCAAATGGCCTCCTTGCGGCATCGTGTGTATCTCTAACGGTATGGCTTACTTGGGAGTATAGCCTCCCCCAACACACACGAGTAGGCCCAGAGAACTCGTCAATACTCACTTACTTGCTCGAATGCTTGCGTGCTTGGTTGTGTGCGAGCGAGTGAAGGAACAGCAACATCGATCGATCGAGATCATTCGCTTGTCTGCCTGCTCGCGCGCGCATCGTCGTCATCATGGCCGAGCCCGAACAACTCGCTCCTACCACCACCAACGAGGAGGTATCTCACGATACTGCGTCCGATGCTGCTCCGGCTACGACGCTCTCCAAGGCTGCCAAGAAGAAGCAACGAAAGAAGGCGGCTGCTGCCGCTGCTGCTGGAGGTGCTGCTGCTGGCGAGCAAGCTCCGGCTCCTACGACGCAGCCTTCCGGAGCACAGGCTGGCGAGCAAGTCTCCACGGCCTCAGAGGCTGATGGTGCCGGTGAGACCAAGCCCGATGGCACGGATACAGCCGCCGCCGCTGCCGCAGCCAAGAAGAAGAAGAACAAGAAGAAGAAGAAGCCTGCTGGTGCTGCTGGTGCTGGCGCTGCTGCTGGTGGCGCTGGTCGTATCATCAACAACGCGCCCGAGGGAGCGATCTCGTTCGAGCAAACGATTCGACTGCTTGGTAACTGGCGCGTGAGTACGTACAGTACCTTAGAATGCAGTACCAACCCGAGATCGAATCGAACCGAGTGGGATGGCGCTAACGTCGTCTTGCATCATGGCGTCGTCTGCTCGCTAGACCCACGCCAGACCGAGCCCGTACCGACGATCCCAGTGGCCGAGCAGTTCCCTGCCCACGACTATCCCGAAGGAGAGATCATGTTCTACCTCAACGAGTATGTCGGTCCGCAGCCACACGTGCTCGGCACCAACACGCTCCCACTCTGATGTTGCGTGTGCGCACAACAGGAACGCGTATCGCACGACGAGCGAGGAGCTGCGCTTGAACGAGCGCCTTCATGCCAACATCTTGGAGGACGTTCGTTTGGCAGCCGAGGTGCATCGACAGACGCGCAAGTTCGCGCAGACGATCATCAAGCCCGGCATCCGCTTGATCGACATGTGCAACCAGATCGAAGACATGAACCGCAAGCTGATCCAAGAGAACGGACTCAAGGCCGGCATCGCCTTCCCGACTGGCTGCAGGTACCGTCGTGACTCGAACTCCAGCTCCAACGCGAGGCATCTAACATCGATCGATCGCTCGATCACTCTCGTCTGTAGCATCAACCACGTTGCTGCGCACTATACGCCGAACACGGGCGATGAAACAGTACTCAACTATGGCGATGTGATGAAGATCGACTTTGGCTCGCACATCAATGGTACCTACACACCACACACACACACATACATGCTTGTGAACGATCAGTTGAGGGCGTGTGTGGTATTCACGTTGGTACGGGTATGTAGGGCGCATCATTGATTGCGCCTTCACGGTGGCGTTCGATCCCAAGTTCGACCCGCTGCTGAACGCCGCCAAGGACGCCACCAACACTGGCATCAAGGTCCGTGTGCCAATGCAGACCTGCAGCGTGGCGAGGATTGAGCGCCGTGTACCAACGAATGCCATGGTGTATGAGCAGGCTGCCGGCATCGATGTTCGTTTGTGTGACATCGGCGCGGCGATCCAAGAGGTGATGGAGTCGTACGAGGTCGAGCTCGACGGCAAGGTCTATCCGGTCAAGAGCATCTCGAACCTCAATGGCCACTCGGTTGCTCCGTACCAGATCCACGCTGGAAAGAGCGTTCCGATCGTCCGTGGTGGCGATGCTACGCGCATGGAGGAGGGAGAGGTGCGCTGCTCGCTGCTCGCGTTCTCAAGGTCTGCCATGTGGCCCTCGGTTGATCGTGTTGAATGGCGTGCAGTTCTTTGCAATCGAGACCTTTGGCAGCACCGGCAGGGGCAAGGTGAACGAAGATATGGAGTGCAGCCACTACATGAAGCGCTTCGATGGTGCTCATGCTGCTATTCGGTATGAAGCTGCGAGTGACTCGATCGTATGCGCGCAGCATCTGACTTGTTGCAATATGCTGATGCGATGGTGCAGACTTCCACGAGCGCGATCGCTGCTCAACCACATTAACCAAACCTACGGCACACTGGCATTCTGCCGCAAGTGGCTCGATCGAGCCGGAGAGACCAAGTACCTGATGGGCTTGAAGAACCTGTGCGAGCTGGGCGTCGTCGATCCATACCCTCCGTTGTGCGACGTTCGCGGTAGCTACGTCGCTCAGTACGAGCACACGATCTACCTGCGACCGACGTGCAAGGAGATCATCTCGCGAGGAGACGACTTTTAGTTCGAGTATGCGAGCAGCTCATACGCAACTTGATAACTAAACTGAATACATTTACTCACTCACTCGCGATCTATCGATACAAGAAGTACAAGTACAGCAAGGTACAAGAGCATTCGAATGCCTTAGAATTGCTCGACCTCAATGTTGGCACTCGCGACCTTGAGCGAGTCCACCAGCAACGACTGCATCGTGTCCACAAAGCCATACGGGCCACACAACAGCACTCGCACGCCGTCGACCTTCACGAGCGACTGCAGCAATGTGGCGTCGATACGTCCGTGCGAGATTGTGAGTGTAGAGGCAGCTGACTCAAGGTCAACGTTGTGGCTGGCGTCACGAGTGTACGCCCAGTGCAGCCGCATCTGACGACCGGCTTGCTTGGCGCGGTGCGCCAGCTCGTGCAGTTCGTTGGCAAGAGGATGCAAGCGACGACTCTGCACCGAGTGGAGGATCGTGAGCGTCTGCGCCGCGGCGGCAGGTGATTGGTCGTCGAGCCACTCGTGCGCCATGGCCGTGAAGGGAGTGATGCCGGTGCCGCCGGCGATGAGCACCACGTGCGAGGCGAGCTCAGGCGCGGGTAAGCCGAACGTGCCGCTCGGGAGCGAGGCCGAGATCGCGACGCTACGACGAGCGCGGAGTACTTGGTCGTGCAGGAAGCGAGACACCAAGCCGTGCTCGTGGCGCTTGATCGTGAGGCGGTAGTGATGGCGATCAGCCGGCGTGCTGCTGATCGAGTACGAGCGCTGTACGGTCTGGCCGTCGATGGCGATCTCGATCGGGAGATGCTGGCCGGCCTTGAACGGCGGCAGCACGGCGCATCGGCCGTCAGCGTCGGCCAGCACGAACGACACCGAGTCTTCGCTCTCGAACGTGGCACTCTCGATCGCGAGCGGTATGCTGGCCTCGAGCGAGTCCCACACGATCGGCAGCGCACGAAGGCGCAGGCGTGCCTCGTCGAGCGTGACGCGAATCAGGCGCTTGGCGCCCGAATGCCGAGCTACCTCGGGTCCGGCCCAGATGATCTCGGCGCGGCCGGTGATCTGCAGTATGCCGCCGGTGGCAAAGTCGACGAACGTGACGCCGATCAGCGGGTCGAGCAGCAGGTTGCCGATCGAGTTGAACATGTTGTTGCCGCTGTAGTCGGGAATCGTGAGCGTGTGCGCGTCGCCACTGAGCTCGACGAAGCCCGGTGCTCCGCCGCGATGGCTGACGTCCATGCCGATGATGCCATCTCGCACTGGAAGGCGTCCTGCCTCCTCGCGCTGCTCCTCGGTGTGCTCCGACGCTGCCACCGAGGCCGTTCGGTCGCGACTCACGCCGGTGGCAATGAAGAAGCTCGTGGCCGACGTGATGATCGAGCGAATGGTCGCGAGCGCCGAGCGATCACCGTCGCGCGACGCATCGGCACCCGTGACTCTATCAGTGATGCGGCGATCATCGTGCTCAAACACGAGATGGGCGTCGAGCTTCGTGGTGCGCGAGCGCTCGTTGTCGTCGTCGGTCGTCGAGGCAGCAGGCAGCGGCTTCCACTTGCGCAGCCAGATGTACTGCGGGCAGTTTCCGAACGCGAGGTCGACCGCAATGTCGCGAGTCGTACTGGATGCCGCCGCTGGAGCAATCACGCGCCCGTTGACGCGATTGCGGCGGCGGTTCTCGAGCATCATTCCAAGCACGCCGACGTGTTGGTTGTCGACATTGAGCGCCGAATGAAGGGCGTCGGCGGCATCGGGCGTCGCGAGCAACCGCAACGTGGTGGGGTTCGGAACACTCGCAACCTGGCCACGAGCACTGGCAAGCACCGAGGCCCAAGGTCTGTGGCGAGCGTCGCGAGCCGAAATAACGACGAACGGTATCTGTGCGAAGAAGAGCTGTAGCTGCTCGGTCATTGATTGCCGCAGCGCACCAGGTGCCCATGAGACAGCAGCTGGCGACACACCGGCCATGCGTTGGGCCAGTCGCTCGCCACAATGAAAGACGCTCATGTTCGAGCAGGCAGCGAGGGCAGGCAGGGAGGGAGGGAGGAGAGTATAGTGATGCGATGGTCGCACACAAGTCAGAAGGAGGTGTGAATGGAGGAGCGCAATCAAGCAATGAATCAATCGAGAGAGGATGGACGGGTTAAGAACAGCGCCCTAATAAGAGAGGAACCGCTCTCCTTCGGCCTTCGGTGCTCGGTGCTCGGCGCTCGGGCAAATATCCCGGCCGAGGAACGAACAAGCGCATTGCTTGATGGAGGGATGGATTGATTGATTGATTGGTTATTGGTTGGTTGGTTGGTTGTGGCGGGTCACAGAGAGGCGGGGGAGAGACTCACTCTCGCTGGTGCGTTGTTGCGTGGCGCTTGCGAGCTGCATCGGCCAGACGCTCCTCGCGATAGAGGCGCATCACGAACTTGCCGCATGGTCGCTCGCGAATCGCCTCGATCACAGGTCGCGCAGCTGCAGGAACCTCACGGAGCTCCAAGCGACATGCTGCGGCGCGATCGACGCCGTATTCGTCGGGCAGCACGCCGATCGCAGCGAGCGAGGCGAACGTAAAGTCGACGTAGGTCGGCGAGTCGCCTCCGCGCAGATAGCGGCGGCCATCGGCGAGCAGCGCGTCGATCTCATCGAGCAGCGCGAGCGCCTCGGTGCGGCTGTGTTCGTAGCCCTTCTTGTCGATGCGCAGCACCTTGCGCAGCCACCAGCGGAAGAGCGGCGCCGCGAAGCGCAGCACGTGCCGTTGCCACGCGGGCACCCACGGATCGTTGATGCCCCAGACCTTGATGGCGAGCTCGGGCTCGGCCAGCACGTGGTAGTAGATCCAGCGGCGAATGTGGACGCCGAAGCGGTCGATGCGCGCCTCGAGCGCAAGGTCGTCGGCGGTCGCGTGCAGGAAGGCGGCGTCGTTGGGTCGCGAGGCCGAGTAGCGGCCGTACAGGTAGCGCAGAATGACGTTCGAGCCCGTGATGATGGTCGAGCTGCCGACGCGCAGGCGCGGCACCGTGCGGCCGATCAGGAACACGCCCATGATGCCGACGTTGGCCTCTTCGACGTACTCGACGCCGAGGCGATCGAGGCACCAGCGAGCCTTCTCGACGTAGTGCGAGATCGAGATCGTCTCGAGAACGAGCCGCTCGGCGGCGCCAGGTTGCCGAGAGTCGTGCATGAGAGCGACGGCGCGCGAGCCTTGGAACGACAGGAACACGATTAGATAGCCGATGGGCCAGCAGTACCATGGTACGCCGAGCACGAAGGCGAGCGGAGGTGCTATGAGCAGCAATACGAGAGGAATGAGGTTCAATGTGATGCGCATGGTCGAGGTGTGCACTGGCGAGGGAGCGAATGAATCAATGAATGAATGAATGAATCAATCCAAAGAAAGATCGTTTAGATGATAGGTCGCCAGCAAACTGCGTAAATATCCCATGTTAGAAGATTGATAGACTGGACAAGATAGAAAAGCTTGCTAGATATTCCGGATAGAGAAGAGAGATATTGACCTAGATTGAGTGAGAGAGAGATAGAGAGCAAGATTGATTCTCTCCATCTATTGCGCACACAACAGACCAGAGAGAGATAGAGAGGCGCCTTTTGTCTCTGATTCGCTCATTTGCTTGTCGCCTCGCTCCCACCAACATCACCAACCAACCAACTAATCAACCAAACATACATCAGCGACACCATCTGACGAGTCGGTGAGTGATCCGCTAGTCGTTGAGTGTGCCGCCCGCACTTTTTACTCTCTCTCGGTCTGCCTGTCTATCTCTATCTCGGTCTATCGAGCTCTCACGTACACACACACAAGCGCGAGAAACTGGCGGAACATATGGAGGACCTCTCGAAGGCAACTCCGAGAGCTCGGAGCTTGTCGTTGATTCCATTACGACTCGATGTGGTGCACAAGCTCGCGACACATTGTCAAGTACACGGTAAGACATAGCCACACATCTCGTTCGCGAGAGATTGAGATATCATGGTCGTGAGTATCGATCTCTCTATCAAACTCACACACGAGCGATATCTTCACACACACAGGCGCCCACACTCCGTTCATCTTTCGAGCCACTGGATTGATACCTCGTGTACAGCAGCTGTACGCGTCGTTGAGACTTGGTACGCCGCGTCTCTCTCTCGCGCCAGCGGCGTCTATCTCAAGAGTATTCTCGCACGCTGACTCTCGCCCATCACGTGGCCGATGGCGCAGAGGTACAAGACATCGCCGTGCAGACGTTCGACGCCAGCGAGGTCGCTACGGTCTTGAAGCTCTATCTCCATCGCCAACCAGCTCCGCTACTCAACTTCGACACGACCAAGCAGCTCATCTCGACCTATCGTACGTCGTACTACGCCATACGATGCTCTCGCGTGATACTCATCCTCATCATCAACATCGACTCTCTCAATCTCTCAATCTCTCGCGAGTAGAGCGCCTCAAAGCCGACGGTAACCTTGATGACAGCGCGTCGTTAGCCGAGCTCGTGTCAGCGCTCTCACACGTGATCCCAGAGAACAAAGCCATCTTCCATCGCATCTGGGAGATGGTTGCTGAGATCCAACAGAGTGAGGACACGAACCAGATGACCGCACAAGACCTCAGGTACCACGATCCCCCGCGACCCATCGCGACCCACGATGCCCCATCGCGCTCCACCATGATCCATCGTGATCCTTACAAGAGCTGGGATAACTATTTGCAGCCAAGAACTCGCGCCTGTGTTGACCATATGCGATCCGAGCATCGCGGCCATACCTCCACCTGACGACCTGAACGCCGAGACGATCGTGTCGATCTTCACGCATCTCATCCAACGCAGTCAAGCGGTGTTGGTGCGTTCAAAATCGATGCGTCGCTCGCACCAACGGCCCTGCGACTGACTGACGCGCGCATCGTTGCATCGACCAGAAACTCCTCCCAAAGGGCGTCGCGTACTACCGCATCTTTGAGGGTGCCGAGCCATTGACGGTCGAGGAGTGGGACGCGCTGTTGACCAACGCCAAGGTCGTACCTGTGACAACTGGCTATCCGATCTTGATTCAAGACGAAGAGAACCACTACTTGTACCGGTAGGCCGTACTCTCTCTCTCTCTCTCTCTCTCTCTCGTTCGTTGCTATCGCTCGAGACTCACTACTTGCTTCATCGCTAGCGTCAAATCTGGACGACTTCGTGTCGAACGCAACGGAAAGCAACGAACCATTCTCGGTAAAGACGAGGTCTTTGGCGAAATGTCGTTCCTCGGCAGGTACTTGCCGTTCGTCGATTCGCATCACGTCGTGAGAGAGGGAGAGAAAGAGAGAGAGAGAGAGCCACACACACGTATCTTGCGTCAATCTCGCTCACCAGACCATCGATGCTCTTGGGGCTGGGTGTCTTCTTGTGGTCGATATAACAAGGTTCACGACTACAGCGTCGGTGATTGCCGAAGAGCCATCAGAACTTTATCAAATCGAGCTGGCGCACATCAACAACTACTTTGACGCTGGTTCGTTGCTACCGTCATCTCTCTCACTCCTTTTTGTGTGCACTGTACCATATCGATGGTATTTCCGTATGACCACGACAACGCGCCAACTCGAGAACTTGCTTCCGCTCCCGATTCGTATTTGTCTGTGCTTGCTTCTTGCTTCTTCTCTTTCGCGCTCCACACAGATCCCATGCTGTTCATGAAATTCTACTATGCCCTCGCGTTCAAACTCGCGTTACGCTTGTCGATGGTCTCCAAGAACGCCTCCAGCGTGCCGGAAGAGGACGCTGTGTATTCAACACTGACCAAGCCCGTACGTCAGCCCGCAGGAAGGAGGAGGATGAAGGGGCATGCGAATAAGACAACTAACCGATATCACAACCGCCATGACACGCCCTGTCGTACCTGACAGCCCTCGGAGCTGCGCACAATATTGATGAGCATCCTGTCCAATCCGCGCTATACTCGCCTCTTCCGCAAGTACCTCACCGACCACTTTGCCGAGGAGAGCTTGGAGTTTTGGAACGCCGCACAAGAGTACAAGGCCATCGAAGACTACACGGCACGCTACGAGACGGCAACCGCCATTCTGCTCAACTACCTCTCTCCGGGAGGCCGCAAGGAGCTGAGCATCGACAACACGGCCATTCGATTGCAGATTGCAGAAACGGTACCCCCTACCTCCTTGCTTGCCTGCCTGCCTGCCTGCCTGTTTACTTGCGTGACGCTGCAACCTGACCTACGCGGCTCGCTTCCTTCCGATAGTTGGCGAAAACCTGCCCTCCGACCTTGTTCGATGCAGCCGAGGAGGGAGTGATCGTGCAGTGGCAATCAGACCACCTGCCCAAGTTCCTCAACTCGGACCTCTACCTACACCGCGACTACGAAACGGTCAAGGTGCACCTGGCAAACGGAGCCACGCGCTACCTGCCCTGGGAGGAGGACAGTACCGTCGGCACGCTCGTATCCGAGCTCCGCAAACTCAGTGGCGTGCCGGATTCTGATCCGGTGCAGTACCGCTGCGATCTCGGCTTTGGCACTTGTACGTAGGCCCGCGACCGACCTCTTACTGACAGATACTAATCCACCGCTCGTTCTCTCTCTCTCTTGCTCTCTGCGTTGCTCTCTGAAACAATAGCTCTCACGAAACTCGACTACCAGATGAAGGTCTCAGAGGTAGTGGCTCGATTGAAGACCGACCGTCGCCTCAAGCTGCTGATGCAAACCGAGAGCCGTCGACCGTCGTTCACCATCTCGGACACGATGATCATCAAAGGTTCGTCTCGTCGATTCGCGCGCTGCTACTCATCCGACTCCCACACTCACTCTTTGCTGGCTGCCGGGTGCTGGTGCCAATACTCTTCCGCTAGAGTACCGATGTAAGCTCAAAAAGACCTCGGGCAAGCTGTACATCTCCAACCACCACGTAGCACACTTTTCCAAGGTGTTTGGTCTGGAAAAGAAGGTGCGTGCGCGAGTCACCCTCACATCCACACCCACCCACACCAAGAGAGAAGACGATAGTAACGCTCGTTGCTGGTACAGAAAGTCGTAACGCTGGCTGAAGTGACATCCGTCAGTCGCAACGAACGTGAGTTGCTCGTAACCACGCCACATCGCAATTTCTGTGTACGCTCTCTCTCTCTCTCTCTCGATCTCGTTATCATTGATACTCACTTGAAGAGCAACAACAGTACGTGTTCCGAGATTCACAAGTGTGTCTGGAGGCCTTCCGAACAATCTCGACCTTGTGGCAGCGCTTGGTAGGCATGCCGCTCGAGACCATCGTGCCCGAGCCATCGGCAGCCGACGACTCGCCTGCAGTGCAAAGCTTTGCACGTCGCCAGTCGCCAGTGGTTCTGCAGGCCGAGCCGAGCGATACCAGCATTCGGCGTGTCCTGTCCAACTCGGTCGTCCAGACACCGGCGTCGGACCTCAAGCGCTCGAGCTCCATCTCCAACACCCTACCCAAGAGTCCTTCCAACTTGGTCATTGCGTCGGCGGCGTCGAGCTCCACTTCCGAGCTGCCGCAGTCCGAACTGGCTTCTCCCGAGCAGGCCGAGCTCTGTCGCGCCGTCGTCGTGCGACAACACAAGGCCCGCGGCCCTGACGAGCTGTCGTTGCGTGTCGGCACGATCGTCATCGTGTCGGGAACGATGGGTGACGAGTGGTACGGCTCGGCCAATGGTGAATCGGGTTGGTTCCCGGAGCGGTACGTCGAGATGCATTTATGCCACTACTACGCAAGCGTGTGCGACTCATTGGGACTGACCACGACACGCACGTACGTACGTAGATGCGTCGAGCTCATGTACGAGCCACGAGCTGCCAAGCAGCTCGACTCGAACGGCTACAAGATCTTCAACGACCTGCCGAGCTCCAAGGACTGGCACCTGCTGCTGATGGGTGCCGTGCGTCGCAAGTACCGCAAGAACGAGGTCATCCTGCACCAGGGCGACGAGCTACAACGCATCTACCAAATCATACACGGCGAGTGCACGGTCCAAGTCGCGACGCCCACCGGTGAGCACAAGACGCTGGCGTTCCTCGGCGACGACGAGACCTTTGGCGAGATCAGCTTCCTGCTTGGTGGCGGCGCCAAGGCCTCAGTCGTGGCGCACACCGACACCGTGTCACTGTTCGTCATCGAGGCCGATTACTTTAAGCGCCTCTTCAACGCCGACCCACGCCTCGCAGGCCGGTTCTTCAAGTATCTATGTACGGTGCTCGAGCGTCGCGTGCGCGAGCCAACGAGCGAATGAGAGACGGCCACCCGATGGCTCGCACTCGATCGACCTCGTATGTTCTCTATCATATCATATCTATCATATCTATGACTTTAGCCCTCGCTCTCTCTCTTCCTCTCGTTCTCGTTCTCGGTTAGAACCGATTGTTTTTCGTTTCTAGTTACTGGCCATATACCGTGATGTTGCCCACGTTGCTCCCCGAACAATACAAGTGCGCCGTTATGGTTGCTGCTGTTGATGTTGATGTTGATGTGCGGTACTTTACTGTTCTTGGCCTCGTTTGCTTCCTATCGCCGTCGCTGCTGCATCACCTCTCTCCTGGACCACCATCCAATCCATTCAGACCTTCCCATGGAGCCAGTGCGTCGCACCATCTTCCGTAAGGTCTTTGACTATCACGGACCACTTGCGTGGTATCCAGGACACATGGCCAAGGCGCAGCGTATCATGGGAGAGCGGCTGTCGCGAGTCGATCTCGTGATCGAAGTGCGCGATGCGCGAGTGCCGTACTCGTCCGCCAACACGTTCCTCGGCGCCGTGCTGGCGCGTAAGGCCAAGGTCGTCGTTTACAACAAGGCTGACCTCGCGAACCCCAACTTGTTCTCGGTATGTACGAGCGACTGAGCGAGTGGCCGAGCGTTAGCGCGCTAACCTATCTTGCACGCAATAGCGACTGCGCGAACAACACACGGCACAAGGTGAGACGGCGCTATTCTGCAACGCTCGAGAAGCTGCAGGTATCAAGCTGGTGCTCCAGACCGTGATCGATCAGATCCGCTCTCGATTCGTGCAGCAGCAGCAGCAGCTACAGCCGATAGCGGCATCGAATGCGATACGCCAGTCGTCACAGTTTGATCTCTCGAGCGTCGAGGAGCGTCCCGTGGTGCAGCTGCCATCCGGTCGCACGTTCCAGATCCTCGTGGCAGGCATACCGAACGTCGGCAAGTCGACCATGATCAATGGGCTCCAGCGTCACTGCCATGCGGCGCTCCACTCACCGCCACCTGGCACGCCGCGAACGAGGCAGCCATCGAGCAGCAGCACCGGCGTCTACCTGCCCAAGCCCGCGTCACCATCGAAGCACACTGCCACCACCGGACCGACGCCAGGCGTCACGCGCATGGTCGCAGGGCATTGGGCATGCCGTAGCCCTCCGGTATTGCTACTGGACTCGCCTGGAGTCATGATGCCGCGATTCGACGACAAGGTCGCGGGCCTTCGCCTCGCAGCCATCGGTGTACGTAAGCGTGGACTCGGCAATGATTGCTCGATCACAAGCAACTGACGATCGCTGGGTGGGTACTGCGCATTCACGCGCCAAGGCCTTTCGTGACGAGCTGGTAGGCGAGGAGCTGATAGCGGACTACATCCTGTTCCTGCTGAACCAATCGCCCAAGCAAGCGTACGTACAAGTGCTGGGACTCGACGAAGCCACTGACAACATCGACACGGTGCTACTCACGATCGCCAAGCGATTCGGCTACTGGCTGAAAGAGGGCAAGCCCAATCGCGTACGCTCTCTCCACATCATAGAGACAACAGCAACAACAACAACGTACTGACCAGCGAGCTATTCGTTCTACGTAGCTACTCGCTGCTCGGTACTTGATTGCGCAGTTCCGAACCGGAGCGTTTGGTCGCTTTACGCTCGATCCGCTGGAGGAGGCACCCGAACACGCGACGATGAAGACGCGAGAGTCGTTACGATAGTGAAGGCAGCACTCGTCGTGTTGTGGGATTTTGAGTTTTGTACATAACGAACATGTTGGAGGCGGCGGATTGTGCGAGACACAATCTCATAGCTAAAAGGAAGCCTGCACACCAATATGCAGTACACAACCGTATGACGAGCGCGCGATCGTGGTCGGGATGCCGAGAGCCGTAATGGAGCGTTACTTGGAGCGCAAGCAATCGACTGCAAGGTCGATCACGCTTGCGATCAGAGTGTGGAACTCGGAGCGTTGGCTGATCTGCGACGCCACTCCGTTGATCCTGCTGGCCAGCTCCATGACGGCCGGTGTCCTCCAGGCGTACAGGTGTGAAGGCATCGGCAAGTCGTGGTCGTCGATGCTCGAGTACTTGATGACGAGGATCTGCTCCTGTGACAAGGAGGCGAAGGCGGACTTGAAGCCCAGCAGGCCGTGGAGCATGGCGCGGAAGGTGGGCGGGCAGTTGCTCTCGGTCATGACGCTGTTGTTGGCGAGCACGATGCCCTGCGCCACTTGAGCCGAGCGCATGACGAGCTCGATGAGTGCGTGTGCGCTGAGTGCGAGGAAGATGTACGGATCGTGGTCGATCAGTGCCTCGAGCTTGAAGAGGCCCGAGCTCGTGGCCTGCTCGAACATGATCGAGTAGAACGTGTCGCGCACCGTGTCCTCTGAGATGCCCTTGAAGCTGCCCGAAGCGGGGCGACTGTTCTCGCTAGACCGAGCAGCAGCAGCAGCAGCAGGAGCAGCAGCAGCAGCAGGTGGAGGTGCGCGTTGTGCTTGCGGTGGTGCTTGGTGCGCGACGGCACTCGGAGCCGATGCGCCGCCGTCAGGCGCCACGACTTGCAGCGCGTACGCGAGCACGTTGTCGACCACACGAACAAAGACGTCGCGCTGCGAGAGCATACCGGCGACGCGCACCAGCGGCTGCACGAGCTGCGGGAACTTGCCAGCGGCGCTGGCACGTCGCACGCCGAGCACCGTGGCGCACTCGGCCTTGAGCTGCAGGCGCTGCGAGTGCGTGAGACGCGCGATCGGCTCCTTGAGCTTCATCATGCCGCCGGTAAAGTCGGCGAACGCCGGTGGGCAGTTGGAAGGACGCAAGGCCTTGCCTCGCAATAGCGTCAGACCGCCCTCAGTGCCCTGCGACGATGCCAGCATCTCGATCAGCGCGCACGCCGACAGCAGGAGCTTGACCTCGGGCGACGGATGCTGCAGCATCTGAAGCGTAATGAGGCCCTCGCCGCTCGTGGCCTGGTCGACCATCGCCTCGTAGAACGTGTCGCGAATGTCGTTCTCGCTCGGATACTCGGGCGGCAATGTGCTACCGTACGCCGGCGGCGGAGCCGAGAGGTCCTGCACCTCGAGCGGCACCGGCATCATGGGAGGAGCCGGCGCCGGAAGCATCGAGCTCGAGCCGTACGGCGCTGGCATCGGCATCGCGCTCGGATACGGTGGCGGCATCGCGCTCGAACCATACGGCGCCGGCATCGTGGACATGCCATTGGGCGGGGGCATTGCACTTGCATACGGGGCTGCTTGCGGCATGAACGGAGGCTGGAATGAGGGGCTGACGGCCATCGGCGGCGGGGCTCCTCCTCCAGGCGAGGCGGCGAGCGTCGAGCCGTACACGGGCGGCATCGAGGTCATGCCATTGGGAGCGGGCATGGCGGACGGGTACATGGGGTTCTGGGGCAGCATCGCTGTTGTGTGATGCGCAGAGCCGTAGGGCGGTGGCGGTGCCGTCGACGTCGGCATGGTGCTTTGGTACATGGGCAACGACGGCAGCGAGCCAGCGGAGCCGGCAGGAGGCTGCGCCGGAGGAGCGGAGGCAGGTGGCGCCGATGCCATCGCAAAGGGATCGGGAGCCGGCGGTTGCGATTGTGATGCGTATGGACTGAGGGCTGGCAGCTGCGAGGATGTCATGGTGGTGGACGTGGCGGCGCTCGGGGCAGCGCCGACCACCGAGCCACGCACGGAACTGACCACCGCGACGCGACGTGGATCTGTGGGAGCCAGCGCTCCGACGGGCGGTGGCGAGTTGAAGCAGTTGTAGCACACACGCACGGGTGTCACGCCGTACCACCCAGGCAACGTGGTTTGGAAGGCTGTGCACGAGGAGCAGTAGACTTTGCCACATTGTCGGCAGTGATGCTGGCGGCGTGATATCATCGAGGGCAAGTGGTGAGTCAGTGAGTCAGGCGAGCGAACGAGCTGGGCGGTGAGGTTGTGACTACATACGCGACGAACAAAGAACGAGAAGTTGGTCTTGCAGTGACGACAGGTGGTAGTGGCGTTATCAGGCTCCCAATCCGGTGGGTTGGAGGTTATCAACAACGTGGTCATGATTGCGAGAGAGAGAGATCGAGAGATCGAGAGATCGAGAGAGATATTAAGATACGAGCCAACCACACAACAGCCGCCACACCCTGGCGCGGTCTACCACACGATTACAAGTACACTACTCTTAGAACAGGTCTATATCGCGGGTTGGTGAGAGAGAGAGTAACAAGCAGCGAGTTATTGGTTTGGCGAGCGAGCGTGAGTGAGCGTGAGCGAGAGGAAGCAATGAACGCAATGAATCTTCCTGGATTCGTGGTGTAATGGTCGTATCGCAGTGTGAGCGAAACACCGAAAAAATCGCTCCTTCGCTCACCGAAAATCGAAAACGAAAAACCGCACCGAGTACTGATTTCAGCTGCAAGTCGCTGATTTTGATACTCTCATTCATTTGATACAAGCAACTATCAATCTCTCATTCATTCGATACAAGCAACTATCAACCTCCCATTCATTCGATACAAGCAACTATCAATCTCTCATTCATTTGATACAAGCAACTATCAACCTCCCATTCATTTGATACAAGCAACTATCAACCTCCCATTCATTCGATACAAGCAACTATCAACCTCCCATTCATTCGATACAAGCAACTATCAACCTCCCATTCATTCGATACAAGCAACTATCAACCTCCCATTCATTTGATACAAGCAACTATCAACCTCTCATTCATTCGATACAAGCAACTATCAACCTCTCATTCATTCGATACAAGCAACTATCAATCTCTCATTCATTTGATACAAGCAACTATCAACCTCCCATTCATTTGATACAAGCAACTATCAACCTCCCATTCATTCGATACAAGCAACTATCAACCTCCCATTCATTCGATACAAGCAACTATCAACCTCCCATTCATTCGATACAAGCAACTATCAACCTCCCATTCATTTGATACAAGCAACTATCAACCTCTCATTCATTCGATACAAGCAACTATCAACCTCTCATTCATTCGATACAAGCAACTATCAATCTCTCATTCATTTGATACAAGCAACTATCAACCTCCCATTCATTTGATACAAGCAACTATCAACCTCCCATTCATTCGATACAAGCAACTATCAACCTCCCATTCATTTGATACAAGCAACTATCAATCTCTCATTCATTCGATACAAGCAACTATCAACCTCCCATTCATTCGATACAAGCAACTATCAATCCACGATGCAACGCCGCATTCTTGACCGTGGGATCCATGCTCAGCGATCTAGCGGCAGCAACCTCACCTCGCTGACTGATTCGCTCGAGTCCCTCGAACAACTATCACTCCAGCCAAGGCATCTCGGTTCATCGATGCCCGATATGTTTCGCGACCCATCGAAGGTGCGCTTCATTTTTGACGAGGCCGCCATCCAGCACGACGACAATGTCGCAGCGGCAAACACGATTACAACGACGGCGTTCACGACGACCACGACCACCACGACCATGACCAGCAGGAGCACCGCTCCGGCGGAAATCTTCACTCCCGAGCGAGTGGAATACATGCTGTCGCGTCAGTCTCGCGCCGATACCGAGCTCGAGCAGCGCTCGGATCTGTGCCGCTCGATGCCAGATTCGCTGCCGAGCGCAACGCGCGAGCACGTCCACAACATGATACAGTTCTACATCGACCAACTGCGAGAGATGGACTGCGAGGATGCCATGAACTCATCGCTCGAAGTCGAGTGGCGCTTCATCTTGATCGAGCAAACCCTCGGTGTATGTATGAGCTCGAGCTCGAGTTCGACTCTTGACTTTGACCAATCAATGGCTCACGTATGCGTGTGGTTGTCCAGGCCGTGATGCGCAAGAAGCTACTCCAAAAGATTGCCGATGATCCATGCACGCTGCAGATCGATGAGGACTCACTCAAGGTCACGCGAGCCTCGGTGCAAGGCTACATCTACTACCTTCTCTCGAAGCCATTCGGTGTGTGATTGCGAGCGCGACTGCGTTGCCAGCGCTGCCTGTGTCACGCGCAACTCATCGAGGCCTGTCCGTGATCATCTGTGCACAGAGCAAATCCAGGCGCAATTCCACCAATTCATGCAGACCTTTCGAATGTTCGTGACGCCAGTCGAACTCGTGTGTCGCATCATCAAGCGCTACTTTGATTGCAACAGCTCGACAGCCGATCGGCTCGAACGCCATCGGTACGACCTCTCCTCGATCCACAATGCCATGCCCTCTCTTTCTCTCACTCATTCACACTCATTCGTTTCTGACATTCGAATACGTGGCAGCATCAACAACCTCCTGCTCGAGATGGTTCGAATCCCTCACATATGGCAGGATTCCGATGGCCTCGCCGTTGAGCTGGTGTGTTCGTTTGCCAGAAATGTCATTCGCAAGAACCCCAAGCAGGGTCACATTGCCGAAGGCCTCGAGCAAGTACAATACATTGCCGCTGCTCCGAAGGTACGGTGCCGCGAGCTCTTCACTAGGCCCTCCGAAGCTGACACGCAATCCACACGACAGTTGAACAACTACCTCAGTGTCAAGGGCGTCAGCGTGCACTTTGACGAGGTGGTGCAGATGCTGCTGCAGCTCGTATTCAAGCTCAACGCCAAGGGCTCCTTGCGTACGTGGCACCGCGTGCGCTCGTCTCCCTCTCGCTCGTACTGACCTCGTGATGCTCGCAGCAATCAAAACCGTCGATGAGATCATTCGGCGCGAGATCTCGCATGATGCAGGCTCGCTGGTCGACTTTGCGATCGATTCTGGATACTGCAAGATCAAGAAAACCAACCTCAAGTTCACCAAGGTATCTCCCTGCCTTTCCTAGCCCTGCCCGTCTCTCTGTGCAGCAGCCATCGGTTGACTTCGAGAGCGACCCTAACCGGTGGCCCTACCTTCCGTCGTGCAGAAACTCAAAAAGCGAGCGGGTCTCGCGGCACCTGACACGGGTGCCGTCAATGTGCTGCTACAACCTGTGACCAGCATTCTCGAGATCACGCCACTCGAGCTGGCTCGGCAACTGTCGATCCTCGACCAGGACCACTTCTCACACGTGGTACCAGCTCGAGACTTTGGTGGCAAGGTCCTTGGTGCGGCTCTTGCCAAGGCTACGGCGTATTCCGAGCATGTACGAGAGAGAGAGCCATTGCAAGCAGCGTTCGCCAGCGAATGTTGGTGCAACCGCACCCAATTGACGAGACTCGCATGATCAATGGTACAGATCTCGCAAGGCTTGTTGCACCTGGTCATCTCGGCCGAAAGCATCAAGGAGCGTGCTGATATCATTGGCCATTTGATTGAGACTGCAACGGTACCCAATGCTCAAGTGACTGAAGAGACTGAATCGGTCACTAATCACTCTTCTCTCTCTGTCTGCTGTGGGACAATGACAGCAATGTTGGGAGCTCCACAACTTCCACTCATTCATTCAGATCGTCACGGTGTTGAACGGCATGTACATTTCGAATCTTCGTGATACTTGGGCACTGGTACCTCCGCGACTCGTGGCGCAATCAAGCAAGCTGCTCGAAATGGCCGACGTGTTCAACAACTTTCGAGGCGTGCGCCAAGCGTTCGATGCCCTTGATACGCCTCACAAGCTTCCACCGATCGGTATGGCAAGTGAGTGTTCACGTTGGCGCAAGCTCCTGTTTTGACCCGTCGTCGTCTTCTTGCAGTGGTGGCGTGCACCGACGTCGAGAGGCTCTCTGGCGTACTCGAGAACTGGGAGTTGGACCAGATGGGCGAGCGAACGGCCTTCATCAACCTCCACAAGCTAGAGGTCATGGCGCGCATCTACGATTGGCTCGCGATCGGTTGCGAGGCCGACTACTCGACGCTCTTCCGCCGTATCCACAACATTCGCCACTTCCTGCTCGAAGAGTTGGTCTCGACCCACGGCGACCTGGAGCTCGGCATGCTGGCGCGACAGGTCGCTCGCAGTACAGTCACGACCAGAACTTTGACACGAACGCGTAGCACCGTGGGAGCTCTGAAGAACTTCTTTAGCTAGAGCTCGGTGAGTGTGTGTGTGTGTGTGTCACAGCAAAAGAAGAGAGACCGTTGCTGTGGAATGATGACTGTTTAGCACAATGAAAGTACTTCTACATGACTACTACGACTACGACTCCGAGTCGCCTCTTCTGCTAGTAGTAGGTCAGCTGTTGGTGCTGAGCCGGGGGCGGAAGAGCTCGGAGCTGGCAATCGCGACACAACTGCGAACCGTCGAACGTGGCGCACAACTCGCAAAACGTGAAGCCGCAGTTGGGGCAGAAGAAGTGCGCAGCGAGCGTCGTATCTATCTTGGTCTTGCACGAGTGGCATTCAGGCTTTTTCTGTGAGTCGCGAGACAAAGAGCGAGTAGAACGAGTGAGTGAGTGAGCGAGCGAGCAGTTTTGCTATGAGGTATACAAGCACTGTGGAGAGAGGCGTGGCGTGTATACCTTCTTCTTGGCGACCAACTGCATGGCGCCCTTCTGGATCGTCTTGTTCGTGGCCACGACGCCAGCACTTCCGGCCACCGTGCCACCAACCACGGCACCAACCGCAGCGCCGACTCCGGCTCCAATCGGACCTCCAGCTGCCGCGCCGATCGCAGCACCACTGAGCGTTCCTACCACCACGCCACCTGCAGCAGCTCCGAGTGGAACGAGCTGGAAAGTCGCGCGCATGGTTCTCAGTGAGTTAGCGACCCTGCGAGTCGGCAGTCAGCAGTCGAGCACGTACTGTCTTGACCAGCAGCTCCTTGCGCTTCTTGGACTTTTGGTTTTGCAACTGTACCGAGTGGCAAGGGCGATACGCAGCGGTGGATCAGCTTCCGCACGATAGATAGATGGCAGTGGCGCTCTGCCGATCGACACGTACGCTCATGTAGTAACGCATCTCCTCGAGCTGAAGATCCGTGTACTTTTTCGACTGCTGCTGCTGTGGCTGTACATGCTTGTTGGAGGTCGCAATTTGTTGCTCGTTGACCGGTGGTGCCATTCCGTACAAGGCCGCCGAGGAGTTCGAGAGGAAGGGATTGTCGGGCTCGCTGTACGCCGGCGCAGGACCGAGCAACGCGTCGAGGTCCTGATACGATGGCTGCGTCGAGAGATACGGCGTGCCAGTGGCGCGGTCGTGCTGCTGCTGTTGCTGCACCGGATCGAGGCCGAGGTTCGGAGGCGGAGCGCCGTAGCCGCCGTTGCTGCCGCCGTGGTAGCCGCTCCACGCTTGGCGAATGAGGAACGACTCGCTGGCCGTACTCGGCGGCGGGCCGAGGTCCAGCGCACTAAAGTCGAGCTCCTCGTCGTCGTCGCCATCGCCGGCGGCATTGAAGTGCGTCGCAGCGGCGGTGCCAGCGGCCGAGGACGATTGCGGAGCGTAGGCGCTCGAGTGGGTCTCGCGCACGAGGTACTGCTGCGCATTGGGAGGCGCGCCCGACGGCGAGGAGATCGGTCGGCCCGAGCTGTCGTACTGTACTTGAAACGCACCAGATCCTGGACGTTGGAGGTCCGATTGCGACTGGTAGGCAGGAGCAGCAGAGCCTGCGTATGCCATGGAGCCCGGTCGTTGGAGATCCGACTGCGATTGGTAGCCGGCACCCGGACGCTGCTGCTGTTGGTAGTCAGATTGCGAGGGATAGCCCGAGGCACTCGAGGCTGGAATGGCGCTGCCTGCATAGGACATGGAGCCCGGTCGTTGGAGATCCGATTGAGAAGGCTGCTGCTGTTGTTGTTGCGATTGGTAGGCCATTGCAGGGTCGGCGCCGTAGAGACTGCGACGCTGCGCTACGTTGGAGAGACTCGACGAGCTGGCATACGCTGGTGGTTGTGTAGGATCACCAGGATATCCAGCTGGTAATGACGATGATGGCGATGATGATGCATAGGAGCCGCCAGCTCCACCAGCTCCACCAGCTCCACCAGCTCCGGTCGAGTAGGGAGCTGAGGAGGCCGACGTGCTGGCGTACGGCGGGAGCGTCGAGCCACCAGCCGCTGGATACGAGCCGCCATGAGACATCGATGCACGACGTTGGTTCTCGAGCTGGAACAATCGTTCTCGCTCGCGTTGTTGTTGTTGTAGCAGCTCGGCACGAGCCG